>JAEEGL014489080.1_pt1 | contig 48118 bp, 25 predicted proteins | sample 9134231 | NCBI WGS metagenome assembly JAEEGL01 (sample SAMN16246548, study PRJNA631951) | gut metagenome | biome: gut microbiome; feature: rumen; material: fiber-attached | host: Bos | place: Iran: Karaj | collected 2018-10 | reverse complement strand
TTGCGCTTGTCGACCACCTTCAGCAGCAGGCCGAGCAGGAGGGCTGCCACGCCGAGGCAGGCGAGCATCACGAGCGGAGCCGTGGAGTTGAACTGCGTCGGGTCGGTCACGCCAGGATTGGTCTTGTCGAGCACCTTGCCGATGAGCAGGGGGAAGAGCCAGAGGCCGATGTTCTGAATCCAGAAGATAAGAGCGTAGGCAGAGCCGATGACCTTGGCATCGACGAGCTTGGGCACGCTCGGCCACAGCGAGGCCGGCACGAGCGAGAACGAGGAACCGAGCACGAGGATGGTCAGATAGGCGATGATGATGCCGCCGACGGCGTTGCCCTTGAAGGCGGGCAGCACGAAGGCAAACGTCAAGTGGCAGGCAATCAGCAGCAGGGAGCCCAGTACCAGCATCGAGGCGGCCTTACCTTTATGGTCGACATACGAGCCGAGGATAGGTGTGATGAGCACTGCCAAGAGGGGGAATACGGCGAAAATAGACTCTGCCGACTGGCGCATATAACCCATATAGCAATAGACAACGAGGGCAGCGATGGAGAGGAACAGCAGGCCATACTTACGCGAAGCTTGTTTCTGGAAGTTGCTTGCAAAGCCAGCGGCAGCCACAACAAGCATGATGACGTACTGCACGATGGTGACCGTCGAAGACGCCCAGAACGAGTCGGCAGAGGGCTCCGTGAGCGTGAGGTTGCACTGCAGCATGTTGACGGCATACTTCTGGAAGGGGAAGATGGCTGAGTAGTAGAGCACGCACAACAGCGCCACGAGCCAGAAGCCCGAGTCGCTGAGGATCTTGCCGATGTCCGATACGCGGAAGGGGTCGTCCTTCTCCTCGGCTTCGCCTGTCTGAGAATCCAACTTCTTGTCCATGAAGAAATAGACAATGAACATGATGAGGGCGATGCACATCAGCACTACGCCGAAGGCTACGGAGCGCGTCACATCGATATTGCCACCTAACTTGGCGAAGAACGGCGAGAAAATCATGCAGGTAGCTACGCCCAAGCGAGCCAGTGCCATTTCCGAGCCCATGGCCAGCGCCATCTCACGGCCCTTGAACCACTTCACGATACCACGCGAGACGGTGATGCCTGCCATCTCGCAGCCGCAGCCGAAGATCATGAAACCGCATGCCGCAAATTTAGCTGAGGCAGGCATGCCCTCGTAGAAGGGCGAGACGCCTAACTCGTCGAAGAGCGGGATGTAGTTGAGATGGTTGGTGAACCATGTTTCCAGACTGCTGCCCATGAACGATTCGCTCACAGCGTACCACTTGATGATGGCGCCCGCAAGCATCACAGCACCTGAGAGAACAGCCGTGAAGCGCACACCCATCTTGTCCAGGATGATACCTGCGAAGATGAGGAAGAACACGAATACGTTCAGGAACACCTCGGAGCCTTGCATCGTGCCGAAGGCCGTCGAGTCCCAGCCGCGTGTCTCCTGCATCAGGTCCTTGATGGGAGAGAGGATGTCCATGAAAATGTAGCTGCAGAACATGGCCAGCGCCAGCAGCAGCAACGCCGTCCAGCGCATACCGGCGCTGTCGCGAAGAGTTTTTTGAATTGCTTGTGTCATGTGTTTATTTTACGATTTTACGATATGCATTTTGACGATTTTGCACGATGGAGTAGCCTCTTACTTCTCGCTTTCCTTCTTGAAGAAATCGGTCATTTGCTTGAACGTCTGCTCATTGAACGTCACGGGACCATGCTGGCCGTCGGGCACGCTGATGAACGTTTCCAGACATCCTGCTTTACGCAGCGCCTCGGAGAAGTTGATGCTTTGGCAGTTGGGTACAACGTTGTCGGCATCGCCGTGCACCACGAGGAAACGCGGGCATTTCTCGTTGACGTAGGTGATAGGGCTGATGAGGGCGACCAGGTCGGGATTGTCGGCAGGTGCTCCACCGATGAGGGCAGCCTCGGGTGAGCGCTCGTCCTTCACCGTCTCGCAATTCTCCATGTGAGCCATATCGACGGGTCCGAACCAGTCGACAACGGCATCCACACGGCTGCTCCATGCGAGGTTGCCGCCTACCGAGCCTTCCAGGTCAACGGTAGTGGTGCCTACGGTGCGCTCCTTCATGCCATTGGTGACGCCTGCCAGCGACGACAGGTGTCCGCCACTGGAGTAGCCTGTGATACCGACGAACGAAGTGTCGAGCTTGTACTTGTCGGCATTGGCTCGGATAAAGCGCAAAGCGGCTTTCACGTCATGAATCTGGGCAGGGAACTTAGCGTCGCCACTCGAGCGGTGGTTGATGCAAACGACAGCAAAGCCAGCATCCACCAGCGGCTTGCCAACGCTCATGAACGTCATGAGCTTCATGTTGTTGGAGTACCACGCGCTGCCGTAGATGGCTACGATTACCTTGTATTTCTCCTGCTGGGTCTGAGGGAGATAGATGTCCAAGCGATGTGCTTCGAGGTCGTCGTTGGCATAATTCACATCCTTGAACGTTGCATTGTTCTGGGGCATCTGGAAGCCCCCGTTTCCCTGAGGTTGCGCAATCGCAAATGTAGCGATGCCTAACATCAGGGCTGATAATATAAGTCCTTTCATAGTTGTTTTATTGGCTGATTTTTCCCAAACTGACCGCAAAGGTAACAAAGAATCGTCTACCCACCAAATTTAAGTCCCATAAAAACGCAAAAAAACAAAAAAGCGCCCTCACTTCCAGTCACATCGGGCTTGCTCAATCCTCCTTTCATGCGACGCGAATAATCAACGCAGTCAGCGCGACCGTTCGCATCGTGCTACACGTATATTCGCATTAAGCTACACGTATAGACGCACCGTGCTGTACGTATATACGCACCGGCCAACGCGTATATATGTGTGGACCGATGCGTATATAGGTGTAGACCGTTGGGTCTGTGTTAGTCTGAGACTTTAAAGGGCAAAGCCTGCAAATCCTTGTCGAGCGACGAGGTGCCACAAAGAATCTGGTAGCGACCAGCACGCGGACTGAGTTCGTCGAGGGTGTCGTCGTAGTATTCGAATGCTTCGCTGTCGAGGGCGATGACGGCTTTCTTGGTCTCGCCGGGCTTGAGGATGAGTTTCTGGAAGCCTTTGAGCGCCTTGAAGGGAGCGCCTGCATCATCGAGGGCTTTCACATAGACCTGCACCGTCTCGGTACCTTCGCAGCGCCCTGTATTCGTCACGGGAACGGTGATGGTCACCTTGCCGCTTGTCTTCATCCGTTTAGCGGACAGCTTGGCTTTGCCCACTTGGAATGTGGTGTAGCTGAGACCGTAACCGAAGGCGAATTGGGGCTGTCCAGTGAAGTAGCGATAAGTGCGGTTCTTCATCGAATAGTCGAGGAAGTCGGGCAAATCAGCTGTCGAGCGGTAGAAGGTCACGGGCAGTTTGCCGCCAGGACAATAGTCGCCGAAGACGACGTCGGCCAGCGCACGTGCTCCGCCCTGCCCAGGATACCAGGCCTGTAGCAAAGCGTCGTATTGTCCTTCTACGCTCCCGAAAGCGATGGCTGAGCCGGAGCAGTTGACGAAGACGACGGGGCGTCCCGTCTCGTGCATAGCCCGTACCAGACGCTGCTGAACGCTGGGTAGTTCGATATCCTGCTTGTCGCCACCTTCGCCCTCCATCTGAGCGGAGATGCCACCGATGATGATGATGGCGTCGGCGGCCTTAACTTCATTGGCGAGGTTGCTGAAATCCACCAGCTTGCGCTCGCAGATATCGCCACGGAGCATCGCAAAATTGCCGTTGCCCCGACGGTATTCGATGACGACATCGTAGGTCTGACCTTCGACAACGGGGAACGACTTATATTCCACGCGACGACGGAAGCCGCCCCGACGGCCACCTGCTTGCCCCTCCTCAACTACAGCGCCATTGACCTTCAGCGTGTAGCCGTTGTCGGTCGACAGCGTGTATTTCATCTCACCCGTGAAAGTGGCTGTGTACTTACCGCTGACACGTACCGACAACGAGTCGTTGTTCACGCCCTCGGCAAAGCCCCAGGCTCCGAACGTCGAGAAGTTGAGTTCCTTGTAATAACCTGTCTTGACGGGCTCGCCGCTAAGTTCCTTGTTGTTCCAGAATTCCACGAACATGCCCTTACCTTCGTTGAAGTCCTGAAGATGAGGCACGGTCTCGTAGTCGTCGTTGCGCTCACACGCTTTGTTATAGATGATCTTGGCTCCAGGAACAGCGGCTCGGATGCCTTCGAGCAAGGAATGTTGGTGTTCCTTGGTGGGAGTGCCGCCGTAGTTGCCGTTGAGTAAGCCGATGTCGTCGGCATTCGGACCTACGACCGCCAATGTCTTGATGTTCTTTGATAGGGGCAGGATGCCTTTGTTCTCCAACAACACCATCGACTCGCGTGCGGCTTGTGTGGCCAACACATCGTGCTCATCGCTGCTGATGACGCTCTCTGCCATCGAAGCCCAAGGAAGGCGTTCGGCGGGGTCGAACATACCCAGTTCGAAGCGCCCCATGAGCGTGCGACGCAGGTGCTGATCGAGGTCGCTCTCTTGGATGAGGCCTTTCTCCAAACCCTCGGTGAGGCTCATGAACACTTTTCCGCACTCGAGGTCGGTGCCATTGAGCACCGCGTCTACAGAGGCCGATAGTCCGTCCTTGTGCGTCTCGTGCTGTCCGCGGTTGAAGAAGTTGTTGATGGCGTCGCAGTCAGTCACCACGAGTCCGTCGTACCCCCACTTATTACGGAGAATGTCGATGAGCAGGCGGTCGCTCGTGCAGCAGGGTTTGCCTTCGAAGCGTTGGTAGGCACACATCACTTCGCGCACATGCGCTTTCTTCACTAATGCCTTGAAGGCGGGCAAATAGGTCTCCCAGAGGTCGCGATTCGTGGGCTCGACATTCATCGAGTGGCGCAGGGGCTCGGGACCGCTGTGGACCGCATAATGCTTGGCGCAGGCGTGCGTCTTCACGTATTGTGGGTCGTTGCCTTGCATACCCAGCACAGTCTGCACGCCCAGCACGGCACTCAGGTAGGGATCTTCGCCACAGGTCTCCTGCCCACGTCCCCAGCGTGGATCGCGAAAGATGTTCACGTTTGGACACCAGAACGATAGCTCGGGATTGCCTGGATAGTAGACCTCGCCCATGCCTACGTGCTTCACGCTGTGATCAGAGCGATTCCAGTTGGCACGTGCTTCGTCGCTCACTTGCGAGAACACATCAAACACCAGCTTTTCGCTGAAGGCAGCCGCCATACCGATAGGCTGAGGATAGACGGTGTAGCCGCCTTGACGCACGCCGTGACATGCCTCGCTCCACCAGTTGTAGGAGGGTATGCCGAGTCGCTCAATGGAGATGCTCTTGTTCATCATAAGGCCCACCTTCTCCTCGGGCGTGAGCATGCTCAGGAGACTCTCCACGCGTTCTGCGCGCGGTACATTGGGGTCTTGCCATTTATACTTCTCTTGCGCAGAAGCGCTCGCTGTGGTAAGGGCGATGGTCAGTGCCACCAACATTTGCCTTTTCATGATTGGCCAGAGTGTTTCAAAGTGTTTGGAGTTGTGTGAGAGAAGATGGAAATCTTACTTCAGCCAGCGTGCGAGCCAGCCAAAGTAAGTGCGCTGCCAGAGAACGCCGTTCTGGGGATGAAGCACCCAGTGGTTCTCGTCGGGGTAGAGGAGCAATTCGGCTTCGATGCCACGCATGCGAGCAGCGTTGAAAGCGCTCATGCCCTGTGTGGCGTTGATACGGTAGTCCTTCTCGCCATGAATGCAGAGTATGGGAGTATCCCATTGGTCGACGAAGAGATGGGGAGAGTTCTTATAAGTCTTATCGGCGTTAGCTGTGCGATCTTTGTTCCAGAAAGCATCGTCGTACTCCCAATTCGAGAACCAGTTCTCTTCGGTCTCGGTGTACATAGCTTCGAGGTTAAAGGCACCGTCGTGCGAGATGAAGCACTTGAAGCGCTTGTCGTGGTGGCCGGCGAGGTAATAGACGCTGAAGCCTCCGAACGAAGCTCCGACAGCACCCATGCGGTCGCGGTCAACGAAAGGCAGGTTGTCGCAGGCATCGTCGATGGCAGAGAGGTAGTCCTTCATGCATTGGCCTGTCCAGTCGCCAGAGATTTCCTCGAGCCACTCCTGTCCGAAGCCAGGAAGGCCGCGACGGTTGGGGGCGATGACGACATAGCCCTGCGAAGCCATGATGTAAAAGTTCCAACGATAGCTCCAGAACTGCGAGACGGGCGACTGAGGACCACCTTCGCAGAAGAGCAGGGTGGGATATTTCTTCGACGGGTCGAAGTGAGGGGGCTTGATGACCCAATAGAGGAGTTGTTGGCCATCGGTGGTGGGGCACCAACGAGGCTCGGAGGAGCCAGGAGCCAGTTGCGAGAGGATGTGCTCGTTCTCGTGAGTGAGTTGGGTAATCTTTAGACCCTCTCCTTGCTCCCCTCTGGGGAGAGCCTCACTGTCGTTCGTGAGCTGCACGCCATCATAAGTGTTGTCTATGCTAACGAGATAGAGGTCGGCGGGATGGAAGAAGTCGTGGCGCTCCATAAGGAGGCGGGTGGAGGAACCCTCGGCTGACGCCGAAGGCAGGTTGGCAAGGGCGCCCCAGTCGGCTTGGTCATTGGTGAGCTGGGCGACATTGCCTTCGAGGTCGGTGCGATAGAGGTTGACGGTGGCATGCCATACACCTATATAATATAAGGTGTGGCTGTCGGCAGCCCATACGAAGTCATCGACATTGGAGTCGAAGGATTCGGTGACGTAACGCTTCTCGCCACTTTGGAGGTCACAGATGCAGAGACGTTGGCGGTCAGCCTCGTAGCCGTTGCGCTCCATTGAGAGCCAAGCCACGTAGCGCCCATCGGGCGAGAACTTGGGGTTCTGGTCGTAGCCTGGATTGTTAGCCAGGTTGGCTTCGGCATTCACCTCCTGATATTTCATCGTCTTGGACGGTTCAATCTGCGGCTCTTGATAATCTACAGGCTTGCAGAGGTTCTTGGCTTCGTGAGTCTCGACGACGAAGAGGAAGATGTCGGAGTCGGTGGAGATGCTCATAGCGAGGCCAGTCTTGGTGCGACAGGTGTAGGCAATGGTCTTGGAGTCGGGGCTCCATGCGAGCTGTTCAATGCCTCCGAAGGGTTCCATGGGGCACTCGAAGGGCTGGCCCTCGAGGATGTCGAACTCTTCGCCGCTCTCAAGATCGAGGACGAAGGGGTGCGGTATGCTCTCCACATAATGGTCCCAATGGCGATACATCACGTCGGTGATGACGCGGCCCGTGCTCTTGGGAAGGTCGGCAGGACGTTCCTGGATGATGTCGTGGAAGGGAATGGACTTGATGAGGATGACTTTCTTCTGATCGGGCGAGAAGAGGAAACCCTCGACAGCGCCATCGGTCTTGGTGAGCTGCTTGCGTGCCTTGCCTTTGGCGTTCATCGTCCAAACCTCGCCCTTGCTGGTGAAGGCGATGCAGTCGTCGGAGAGCCAGGCGGGGGAGGAACCGAGGCCGAGGAGGGTAGGAGTACCCTCGTCTGATGGCGAGGAAACAGTGGCCGATTGGGATGGGGATGGAGCAGAGGAGTCAGAGGCAGGAAGGTCTTGGACGTAGAGGAGGGTGTTGCTGCGGTCCTCTTCGACGCTGTAGTAGGTGACTTGGTAGGCTACTTGCTTGCCATCGGGTGAGACGGCATAGCTGCCGATGCGTCCCATTGCCCAAAGGGCTTCAGGGGTAAGCGTGTCGGAGGCGAGGGTGATGTTATTGCGACCGATGATGTTGTCATCGGTGCCCTCTGTACATGAGGTGAGAGGGGCGACAGTGGCCAAGAGGGCAGAGGCGGAGAGGATTTTCAAGGCTGCTTTCATTGTTGGAGGGGGGAGGAGGGAGGCTCGGCGACTAAATCGCCGAGCGCTATTGGAAAAAGGTTATTTCTTTTGTTGGAGGCGTTGCTGCTCCTCGGCCATCTTCTGGAGAGCTTCGAGACGAGCGGCCATGCCGGATTGTTTCTTGGGATTGTTGGCATTGCGTGCCTTGTAGGCTTCCATCTGAGCCAGGAGCTTGTCGTCCTTAGTGGTCTTGCGAAGGTACCACATGATGAGGATACTGGTGAGGCCAGAGAGGAAATAGTAGTAGTTGAGGCCTGAGCTGTAGGTGTTGAACATGAAGAAGAACATGATGGGCATGAGGTACATCATCCAGCGCATCATCTTCATCGACTGTTCTTGCTCAGGCGACATGACGGCGTTCTGCTGCTGTTTCATCGATATCCAGGTGTTGGCAATCTGCATGACGCAGAAGAGTACGCAGAAGATGCTCAGGTGGTCGCCGATGAGCCAGACGTCCTTGCCCCAGCGGATGACGTCGTCGTAAGCACTGAGGTCGTCAGCCCAGAGGAAGCTCTGTCCGCGTAGCTCGATGGCGTTAGGCACAAAGTTGAAGAGTGCAATCCAGATAGGCATCTGTATGAGCATTGGCAGGCAGCCGCCCATGGGCGAAACGCCGTATTGGGAGTAGAGTTGCATCATCTCCTGCTGTTTCTTCATGGCATCCTCCTTCTTGGGATATTTGGCGTTGAGCTCATCAATTTTGGGCTTGAGCACACGCATACGTGCGCTGGCCAGATAGCTCTTCTTGGTGGCAGGATAGACGAGGGCTTTGACAATGATGGTCAGCAATAGGAGAACGAGTCCCATGTGGAGGCCGAAGCCCTTGAGCCAGTCGAAAAGATAGATGATGAACCAACGGTTGATCCAACGCACAATAGGCCATCCGAGGTATACGAGATCCTGGAGTTCGAGATTCTTGTCGGTGTTGAGGCTTAGCTTGTTATGCGCCTTGAGCACGTGGAAGTCATTGGGGCCAACGTAAAACTGCAGTTGCGTAGGTTGTGCGCCTGTGGGGTCGAAGGCTGTTTGCATGGTGGCCTCGTAGTTCTTCAAGTAACCTTGTCCTTTCTTATAGACTTGCGACTTGAAGTGGGCGTTGGTGAACTGCTGTTGGCTGATGAGTACGGCCGAGAAGAACTGATTCTTGAAGGCTACCCAGTCGAGGGCCTCTTCGATGTCTTTCTCCTGGTCGGAAGTCTCACTGAGGTTCTTGGTCTTGCCGTCATTGCGGTGGTAGCGAATGCAAGCATAGCGGTTTTCGAAGTCGAAGCCTTTCTCCAATTGGCGTGCACGGTCGTTCCAAGAGATGTCAAGGGTGCGCATCGAGGGCGTAAAGAGGTCAGAGATGCCGTTGGCACGGATAATCATGTCGACCATGTAGGCATCGGGACGGAGGGTGTAATCGATGTCGAGTGAGCCGGAGGCGAGGGGGAGGCGAAGGGTGAGGGATTGACCCGAAGCTGATGCTTCGGGCACAGTGGTGGAGGGCGCTGATGCTTCGGACACAGTGGCAGAGTGGGCTGATGCTGTGGCGGAGGGCTCTACTGCTTGGAAATAGAGGTCGCGGGTGACGATGTTCTCCTGCTTGGCAGCGAGGGAGAGCACCATGCTGGCATCGTCGGGATTAATGAGGTGGATGTTCTCCTTCTGTTGGTCCTTGTAATTCTTGAGTTCCACATCCTCGATGATGCCTCCGTGGGTGTTGATGGTAACCTTCACGAGGTCGTTCTCGAGGGTGAGGCGCTGCTCCGTGCCTTGTGCGGCGGCGAAGAGGGCTGAGGTGGAATCGAGGGCAAGGGTGTCCTTGGTGTGGGAATCGCTGAGTGTTTTCTCTGCCGCTTCAGCTTCTGCTTTCTGTTGTTCTGCGAATTGAGCTGAGGCAATGGAGTCGCGTTCGCGTTGTGCTTTGAGTTGTGCCTCAGAGGGTCGGCTGTACCACGAGAAGAGGACGAGCACGAGGGCCATGAGGATGAATCCTGTAACTGTGTTTTTATCCATATACTTAATAACGATTTAACAATCTTTCTATCTGATGATTATGCTATTTTCAATTGCTATTTACGATTCAATGATTATTTATCCTTTCATGCTGAAAACGCAATAAAGTGACCTTAGTGGCGGAGAAGATTATGCATTATTATTGATTTCCTCGTTGATCTCTCCAATGTAGCTGAGGAGTTCTTCGCGTCCTTGTTTGGTCTCTGCAGAGGTGATGAAGTGGGGTGGGAGAGGGTCCCATTCGTCGGCGAGGCGTTGCAGGTAGGCATTGATGCTCTCGCTGAGTTTGGCTCGGCTGAGTTTGTCGGCTTTGGTGAAGACGATGCTGAAGGGCACGCCGCTCTCTCCGAGCCATCGCATGAAGTCGAGGTCCACCTGTTGTGGTTCGTGACGGCAGTCGATGAGCACGAAAAGGTTGGTCAAGCACTCACGCTGTAGGATGTAGCTGGAGATCATCTTCTCGAGCTTGGTACGTTCGGTCTTGCTGCGTTTGGCAAAGCCATAACCGGGTAGGTCGACGAGATACCATTGTCCTCCATTGATGACGAAGTGGTTGATGAGCAACGTCTTGCCGGGAGTGGCCGAGGTCTTGGCCAGTTTCTTGTTGCCCGTCAGCATGTTGATAAGACTCGACTTGCCGACATTGGAGCGGCCAATGAAGGCATACTCAGGGCAGTGGTGCTCGGGGCATTGGCTGATGAGTGCGCTACTCTTGAGGTAGGCGGCGTTCTTGATGTCCATGATGTGGCTCTTGGGTAGGGGTGTGAACCAAGTTAGAAGTCGTAGTTCAAGCCGAGCGAGAGCCATTCCTTGAACATCCAGTGTGTGCGGCGTGCGCTATCCTCGGCGCGACTGCCGTCCTCGTTTTGCTTGAAGTTGTAGAACTTGGTGTCTTCGTAGCGTGGATAGAGGTAGAGCTTGCTCGAGAGGTACTTGTTGATGGAGAAGTTGATGGTGTGCTCGTTCTCGATTCGTGTGAGTTTGAAGTTGGAGAACCAGTAGAGGCGGGAGTGCCACGAGATGTCCTTGGTGATCTTGTAGTCGAAGGTGAAGTCGATGTTGGGACCCCACTCGTGCTTGGAGTGATGCCCTTTGACGATGCCATAGCGCGTGACGCGGCTGTCTACGTGGACGTAGGTGATGACATAGGAGAGGGGTGCCAAGTGTAGCTTTCCGGTGAAGCGTTTCTTCTTGATGTTGTAGTCCATACCGATTGACGAGCGGACATACAACGGCGAGAGGAAGTCGGAGATGACGTTTCGTGAGGAACCCTGATAGCCTCGGTAGGGCTGCGACTGAAGCTGGAGTTGAGCTGAGTAGTTCCAGTTGCCGATGGCTTTGATGCCGAGGTTGGAGGTCAGGCGCAGGAGGTTGCTGTTGGGACGGAATTTGGGCACGCTACTCTGCGATGTCTGGAAGCCGAGTTGCGCTTCGAATTTATTGTCCCACTGCACTTTACGCTGGTTGTTGAAATTGGCATCGAACGACAGCTGGTTGATCATCGAATAGGTGTTCTCACCGCCTTGGTACCAGTTCTTTGAATAGTAGTTCTGATTGAATTGGATGCTTCCGTTGCCTTTGAACGTCCAGAAATTGGGTCGCTTCACTTCGGGCTCGGCAGACTCTACGATGACATCGGGCACATCTTCGACCACTTTCTCGGCGAGTTTGACGTCCTCCACGACGGTCTGTGCAAGGTCAGAGCGTATGCCGCCAGTCTCGGCGAGTGCCGTCTGGGTGGTGCTGAAGAGTTGCGGAATGCGAATGTAGGCCAAGCTGAGTTCTTGGTTGGAAGCTTCGTGAAGGAGGAGTTGCTCGTCGTCGGTAGAGCCGAGCGAAGGTAGGTTGCTATTGGCGGCAGCAGGTGGCGTGGTTTGAGCCATCTGCTGAGTGAGTGCACTATGGTAGAGGGTGCCAGGGCCGAGGAGATGGAAGAGGTAGGGACTGGGCGTTTTCTGTCCGATGGTGGCCTGCGTAGCTTGACGTGCGACCAACGCGTGAAGCGAGTCGGTGTAGTTGCGCAAGATGGAATCAGTAGCCGCAGAGGGGTTGTTGGCCGCGCTGGCGTAGAAGGCGAACGCTGACAGAGCTGTCAGGATGAAGAAAAACTTTTTCATAGTCGCATAAATTTTGGCGCAAAGATACGAAAAATAGTCGGGAAGTTGTGCTTTTCGGTAGTGTTTAGCGTGTCTTTTTTATAAATAATGTGTATTTTTGGGCTTTTATGAGGCAAAAATCAAATGTTTTGACTACTTTTGGCGCATTGAAACGTGAGTAGCGAGCTCGGGAAAACGAGTTCAGCAAGCGTAAGAACGAGATTATTTACGAGCGAAAAACGAGAATAAAGAGAATAAGCAAACATAAACAAGTAGTAAAGATGAAACTGATTGCAGACAGTGGTTCAACGAAGACGACATGGCTCATTCGCCGTCCGTCGTCGACCGATATCCGAGTGGACAGCGTGGGGCTTAACCCCGTTCGCGATGATGCCGCACTTATCCAGCAAGTGGTGGAAGGGGTGGCGGCCAGTTTGGGCAGTTACCTGGGTGGAGTTGCGATGGAATCGCAACATAGAGGACGGGACGTAGTGGAGGAAGTCTATTTTTATGGTGCGGGATGTATAGCGCCTTACGCAGAGGCTGTGAGGGGTGCGCTGGAGTCGGCTTTCGTTGGTGCGAAGGTGGCTGTAGAGAGCGACTTGCTGGGCGCTGCGAGGGCGTTGTTTGGGGTTAAAGAAGGAGTTGCATGTATCCTTGGAACAGGCTCGAACTCATGCCTTTATGACGGCGAAAATATTGTTGCGAATGTGTCGCCATTGGGCTGGATTCTGGGCGATGAAGGCAGTGGTGCTGTGCTGGGCAGGACGTTGGTTGGCGATTTGCTGAAAGGTCAATTGTCGGAAGGTCTCTGTGAAGCCTTTCTGGAACGATTTGAGTTGACTCCGACCGCTATCATCGACGCTGTGTATCGCCAGCCACAGGCCAATCGTTTCTTGGCTTCGCTGGTGCCTTTCATCGTTGAACATCGCGAAGACGAGAGCATTCATCAGCTGCTTCTGACGAGTTTTCGCGCTTTCTTCCGTCGGAATGTGTCGGCTTACGGCCGACATGATCTTCCCGTGGGCTTCGTCGGTGGTATAGCTGCACAGTTCGAGAGTGAGCTTCGCGAAGCAGCTGAGGTGGAGGGCTTCGAGGTCGGTCAAATAGAGCAGCATCCAATCCTCGGCATGGCAGCGTACCATGGTGCTTGAAAATTGACACGTTTTCGTGGCGTTTAGACCTATAAAAGCAGGGTAGATTGCTGTTTTTGGGGCTAAATGTGTGGTTTTTTAAGCAAAAAAGAGCCGAAAAACCGAAAACATGTTGCACAACATACTTTTTTTAGGACAACGTATTGCGTTTGGCATTAACTTTGTGGCCGTTATCCTGAAATAAACAATCTTTTTACCTTAAACGGACTAATACCTAAAGACTGAAGCAACAGGGTCGCTGTGAAGCGGCCCTTTTGTATTTTCCAGAGGAGTCCTGAGACTGGCCACAGGGCGCTCGGATAGGGAGGAGAGGCGGACAGCGGCGTTAACTTGCGACGTGATCACAGGGCGCTCGGATAGGGGAGGAGAGGCGGACAACGGCGTTAAATTGCGATGTGATCACAGGGCGCTCAATATGAGAATGAGCACCAAGAGAGAGCATGGCGAGAGGTCGCTCGGAGTGGGAAGGGCGGTCGGAGAGGAGATGGATTTTGAAGGGAAATAATCCATTTGTTAAATTTGGAGCAACGAGGTATTTTTGCGCTCGTTGACAATTTGTTTGCAGATTAACGCTCATTTCTTTTGATTTTTCATCGAAAAGGCGTACCTTTGTGCCGAATTTTTAATTCCCAATCGTTCATTTAAGCCCGATAGTAGCCTTATGAAACAGGGTTTTGACAACGAAAAATACCTCCGCATCCAGTCGGAGCACATCAAGGAGCGCATCGCTCAGTTTGGCGACAAGCTGTACATGGAGTTCGGCGGCAAGTTGTTCGACGACTACCATGCATCGCGCGTACTGCCTGGTTTCCAGCCTGATTCGAAGTTGAAAATGCTGATGCAGCTGAAGGACGATGCCGAGATTATCATCGTGATTTCGGCAGAGGACATCGAGCGCAACAAGATTCGTGGCGACCTGGGCATCACCTACGACAAGGACGTGCTACGCCTGCGCGATGTGTTCACGGAGCGCGGTTTGCTGGTCTCGTCGGTGGTCATCACGCATTTCAACGGACAGGCTTCGGCAGTGGCTTTTCGCGAGCAGTTGGAACGCCTCGGGCGCGTGCGCGTGTACTATCATTACCTTATCGAAGGCTACCCAGCGAACGTTGAGCTGATCGACTCTGAGGAGGGCTTTGGCAAGAACGATTTCGTCGAGACGACGCGTCCGCTGGTGGTGGTGACGGCTCCAGGTCCTGGCAGTGGCAAGATGGCCGTGTGTCTGAGCCAGTTATGGGGCGAGAACCGCCGTGGCGTGAAGGCTGGCTATGCCAAGTTCGAGACGTTCCCCATCTGGTCGATACCCTTGAAACATCCTGTGAATGTGGCTTATGAGGCGGCTACTGCCGACCTCGACGACGTGAACATGATCGACCATTTCCACCTCGAGGCATACGGCAAGACGACGGTCAACTACAATCGCGACATCGAGATTTTCCCCGTCTTGAACGCCATTTTCGAGTCAATTTACGGCGAAAGTCCCTACAAATCGCCCACGGATATGGGTGTGAACATGGTCGGATTCTGCATTTCGGACGACGATGTGTGCTGCGAGGCTTCGAAACAGGAGATCATTCGCCGTTACTACGCAGCCCTTGGCGAGATGCTCGACGGCAAGAAAGGCAATGAGGAGGTGAACAAGATTGCGCTGTTAATGAAGCAGTTGAAGCTCACTACGGCCAACCGCCCGACCACCGTAGCAGCCTACGAACGCCGCCTGCAGAGCGGTACTCCGTCTGCAGCCATCGAGTTGGAGGACGGCACCATCATCACGGCCGACACGAGCGATTTATTGGGTCCTTGTGCCGCACTTTTGCTCAATGCGACGAAGTATTTGGCAGGAATTGACCATTCGTTGAAGTTGATTCCGCAGGACATGATTGTGCCTATTCAGCGCATGAAAACGTCGATGTTGCATGGAAATAACCCCCGTTTGCACACGGATGAGGTGCTCATCGCACTCGCCGTTCTCAGTCAGCACGACGAAAATTGCCGCCGTGCGCTCGACACTTTGCCTCAGCTGGATGGCTGTCAGGTACACGCCACAGTGATGCTTGGCGAGGTTGACCGCAAGATTTTCAAGAAGTTAGGTTGCGGACTGACGTGCGACCCTGTGCGTAAGGTGTAGCGTGCCGACTAAGGCTAGTGCGCAAGGGCGCTCTGACAGGGGTGTAGTGTGACAAGTTTGTGACAAGCGTGACAAGCGTGACAGTTATGTTTGTCACGCTTTGATATGGATTAAAAGATTATTATATTATATTTATAAATATAATATAATAATCTTTTAATGGGGATTTTCTCACCTCATTTTTATACTGTCACGCTTGTCACGCTTGTCACACATCATGACGGCAGCTTGAGCGCGTGCAGTTGGTGTTCACTGCAACAAACAGATACTGCGTAGCAGCGCATGAAAAAAGTGCCACCCCGCGCACCCCCACTATTTTCAGAAACGCTTGCACGTCTCGAAAAAATGTTGTACCTTTGCACCATCATTCGAGAGGTTCTACGCGATGAGCCGCAGTGCGCAATGTGGCGAGTTGCAAAAGGCACTTTGAATAAACGGACAAGCCCACACGCTTGGACGTGCAGGCTTGAACGAATGAAAGTGATCTTTGAATTGTTAGTTGTAGGATGTAGGAGGGATGCGGGCGTTGACCGTCCTCAGTCGTTCTTTCCGAGAATCAGGTTGACGAGGGCTGTGACGTCGGCAATCGTGGTCTTGCCATCGCCGTTGACGTCAGCTGCATCATGGTCGTAGAGGTGCGGCTCGGCGTCGTCCTTGCCGAGGATGATGTTCACTAGGGCCGTCACATCAGCAATCGTGACGACATCATCGTCATTGACGTCGCCGAGGATGAAGGTGATAGGGATGCGCTTGTAGAGTTGGATGGCCTTCTGATTGGTGTAGCTTGTTGACTTGTAGTAGCGGAAGCGTTTGTCGTTGTCGTTATAGCGCAGATAAGCTCCAGCAGAACCTCTAATGTCTATTTCTCCTGAATGGAAAGTAAGCGTATTCTTGAGCGCTCCGGCTTGACTGGATAAGCCATTACTGGCGTCGCTGTCCCAACCCACATACAACCCGTTCTTGGCTTTAATGGAATACCCTCCAGTCATTGGGGCGATGGTGAACGTGGCAGCGTTGGTGGCATCTGTGGCAGCGATTTTGTTATCTGCAATTGTAACGCTGATAAAGTCGTTGGCCGCATCAAGCTTTGGCAGTCCTCCATCGAAAGCAAGTTTTCCTTTCTCGTAGACGATCAGATACTCTCCGCTCCAATCCGTGGGCTCGCTGGTCACCTTGACGAAGTCGCCTGTGCTGCTTGTGTCCTTGACGAAGGTGGCGGTGACGGTGACGTCGCTGGCAGGCATCTCGAACGCGTTGTCGAAGACCTGAACTGCCTCACCAATCGTGTTGGTCACGGTCCAGTGGTGGAACAGATAGCCATCATCGGGCGTGGCCGTGAGTACGATGTCGGTCTCCTCGGAAGCTGTGGTGGCGCTCGCGCTGATGGTGCCGTGAGCGGGTTGCACGAGGGTGATGTCGAACAGTTCGTTCCACAGCGGGTAGAGGGTGATGTCATCAAGCAGCGTCACCGTGGCGCAGTCGGCATAGAAGGTGCCATTAATGTCCTGCCAGCCATCGAATTCATAACCTTCGAGGGTGAAGGTGTTGGGAATGAGCGCAGTAGGTACGAATTCCTCGACATCCTGCGTGTACGTCTGACCATCGTTGTTCTGGAAGGTGATGGTGTGCATAACAGCTGGAGCTGGAGGAGTGGAGCGTTTGTAGAGTTGGATGGAAGACATGCTGGAGCTGGTGTAAGAACGCAAGCCACCACTTCCTCCGTTGTGATTATATTGCAACTTGTACCCTCCATTAGAGATGTTCACGTTGCCGTCACTAAACGAAATCGAATAGGTGGTTGGGCTCGTGCCTTCAGAAAAGTCTCTTGAAGTCCAACTCATAAATCTCCCGCTCGGCAATAGAATCTTGTATCCACTTCCACTCGGGCTGATGGTCACTACATAACCATTCGTCGTGGCATTGGCTTCAATGGTGTGGCTGCTGATTATTACGCCGCTACATCTGCCCCAATTGTTGTCGACCGTGCCGTTAAATGCTACGTTGTTGCTTTCGCACACGATCAGGTACTCTCCGCTCCAATCAGTAGGTTCACTGGTCACCTTGACGAAGTCGCCAGTGCCGCCTGCACTACCTTCCTCTACGAATGTAGCGCTGACGGTGACGTCGAAGGAGGGCATCACGAATGTGTTGTCCGCGACGGGCACGACGGTGTTGATGTCGCTCGTCTTGTAGACGTGGATAGCATGGAGCACATAACCCTCGGCAGGCGTGGGGGTGAGGGTGATTGTAGTGGCCGAGAGGGCCGATGTGGCGCTGGCGCTGATGGTGCCGTTGGTGGTGCTGGCGAGTGCGATGGTGTATTGAGTGTTGTCGCGCTCGAAGGTGGCACTGACCGTAACGGGGTAGCCTGGCATCGTGAAGGTGCCGTTGGAGGAGACGGTGACCGGCGTGGACGTGTCGCCCGTCTTCCAAGCGCTGTAGCCGGTGACTTTGTAACCCTCTTTGGGCGTGGCGGTGATGGCCACGGTTGTGCCTTCGATGGCAGAGTAGGGTGCAGAGACGGTGCCGCCGCTGAGGTTCGTCGCGCTGGTGATGTTGTACGACGTGCCTTCCTGCCAGTTCTCGTCCCAAATCATCTCGGCATACTCGGGATGGTCGATGAAGGGGTTGCGGTTGTGCTGATAGCTGGCATAGATGACGTTGTTGCGATCAATTTCCTTCTGACTGACTGGGTCTTGCTTGTGCCATCGCAGTAGCATCTTCATCGCCCATTCCTTGATCTCGCACTTCGTGGTCATGTCGCTAGAACTCCATCCACTGTCTTCGGTGTAGTAGCGGGTGCTCATGTAGAAGAAGCCGCGTGCGATGTCGCCCTTGTACTCGTCGATAGGCTCGAAGGCCTTGCTGGAATAGCCGGGCGTGATGCTGGTGCCGAGTTTTGAGCCGTTGGTCGACGTGTAGGTAGGGTTCTTGACTTCCGCGTAAGGAAAACTTGAGCGCACGCCATTCACTTTCCCGTCAGTAGGCAGGACGTGGAAGAGGTCGCTCTTGGGCGTGCCGCTGCCGAACCAGCTCTGCGGCCAGGTGTGCTCGCGGTTCCAGCAGTCGCCTTCGTCTTCGTAGTTGCCGCAGACCTCTCCCGAGGTCCAATGGTAGCTGGAATAGATGTCCCAGAGCTTGCCGTCGGGGTAGGCGTCGGTGTAGAAATAGGCGGCTTTGAGGCCGTCGTAGCTGACGACGGTATGTTTTTTAATAATCTCGTGCAGGGCAGCTCTCAGTTCCTGTCCCGTCTTGCCTGCGGCTCCATCGTAGTAGCCACTGGGAATCTGTGCCCAGAGGCTACTGCTGACGAACAGAGCTGCGAGCAACATGAAGTGCTTGAATCGCATTGCTAATTTTGTTTTCTGAATCACAGCTATTTTTATGATTTTTAGTTCTTTCCAGAGTGATTTGATTTGTTGAATTTACTTCGTCATGTAGACGTCAAGCGTACCGCCACGCATGATGTCCTCGTGGTTGAGAATGAGTGCACCCTCCTCGCCGCGACGAGGCTTGTCGACAGCCTGGCGCTTGATGGGCTTGCCGTTCAAGAGGGCTTTCTTGATGTAGAACGCTTTCTCCGAGAGGCCATGGGTGCGGATGGTGAAGGTATTGCCGCCACCAACCTTGAGCACGGCTTCCTTGACCAATGGCGAGCCGAGCACATAGCGTCCGCCACAGGGCTCCACTTGATAGAAGCCGAGTGCAGAGAGCACGTACCAAGCCGACATCTGGCCTACGTCCTCGTTGCCGCAGAGGCCTGCGGGCTGGTCGGTGTAGAGTTCGCGTTGAATCTGATGGACAAGCTTGGCCGTCTTTCGTGGCTGACCCATGAGTGAGTACATATAGACGATGTGGTGCGACGGCTCGTTGCCGTGGGCATACTGTCCGATGAGTCCGCTGATGTCGGGCTGTGCTTCTTCGTTCAACTGGCTGTCGGCGATGAAGAGGCTATCGAGGCGCTTCAGGGCGATGTCACGCCCTCCGAGCATCCTGGTCAATCCCTCTACATCGTGAGGCACAAGCCATAGGTACTGCCAGGCGTTGCCCTCAGTGAAAGCACGCGTCTGGTGGTTGGGATTGAAGTCCTCAAGGCCGTCGAACGAGCCGTCGGAGTTCTTGCCGCGCATGAAGCCAACGCGCTTGTCGTAGAGCTGGGGATAGCTGTGGCAACGCTTGTCGAGGAAATCGATGGTCTTGCTGAGTGCTTCGGCCTCTACTTCTTTCAACGTCGAACGTTGAGCCTTGAGCACTGCCTTAGCCGCCTGTACTGCCGACCAGTCGGCCAGATAATATTCTAATGTACGCGAGAGGCTCTCACCATGGTTGTCATTGCAGACGTAGCCATACTTCTTCATGTCGTCCAATCCGCGTTCGTCCATGAGCAGGCTTGAAGTCATGGCTTTCACGGCTTCGAGGGAGTCCTTGACATAACCCTTCAACAAGGCATCGGCCAGAATGGGTACGGCAGGGCAGCCCACCATGCAATTGGTCTCTTGCGACATCAGATGCCACACGGGCAGCTTGCCTTGCTCGCGGAAAATGCGAAGGTAAGTCTCGGCGATAGCGGGCATCATCTCAGGCAGAATGATGGTGGAGAGGGGAGCGGCAGCGCGATAAGTGTCCCACAGCGATAAGGTGGTGAGGTACTTGGAACTGCCGACAGGCGAACCGTTGGAGGGCGCATCGGCCACAGCAGTCCCTTCGCGCACGATTTCAGATTTCTTTGGAGCTGTCGAGGCGGTTGAGCGATAGACCTTGTTGTCGGCACCACGCCAGTCGCCATTGACATCGTCCCACGTCTGGGGAGCTACCATGAAATGGTACATGGCAGTATAGAAGATGCGGCGGTCGCGGTCGTTCTGGAAGGTGGCGTTGATGCGACCGAGTTCGCGGTTCCAAGCGGCATCAGCAGCCGCACGAACGGCTTCGAAGTCCCAAACTGGAGTACTCTTATCCATAGCCTCGGCATTGAGGTTGGCCAAAGCATTTGCCTCAGAGACAGGACTTAGGGCTATACGCACGAGCAGAGGTTCGTTGGAACTGGTGACTTGCAGGTGATAGATGGGCGATGGGCCTCCTGTGAGTTCGCTCTTCATCGTGGATTGCTCGTAGAGGCGAGCCTTATGGTTGAGGCGCATCACGAAGTAGCAGTGCTGCATATTGGCCCATCCGTGACTGATGCGATAGCCTGCGAAGGTGTAGGGGTCAATCTGCGTCAAGCGTCCCCAATACACACGGTCGCCTACACCGTTTTCGAGGTCTACATACAGGTGGCGCTGTGCCCCTTCAGGATAAGTGATGCGATAAAGGGCTGTACGTTGTGTGGCCGTAACCTCAGTGCGAATTCCGCTCTCAGGTAAAAGTACGCTGTAGTAACCTGGTCGCACCTGCTCGTTGTCGTGGCTGTAAGGTGTGGCCAGTCCTTCGCGCGAGAGTAGCAAGTCCTTGACTCCTGGCATGATGGACACGTCGCCGAGGTCGGAGCAGCCTGTGCCACTCAAGTGAGTCTGAGCGAAGCCTATGATCTTGGTGCCACTCTCATGGTAGCCTGAACACCAGTCCCAACCTTCTTCAATCTGTGTAGGACCAGCATTAACCATTCCAAAAGGCACGTTAGCACCCAGGAAGACATGGCCGTGGTCGCCCGTACCGATGCGCGGATCGACGTACTGAGTAAGGTTCTGTGCTGCTACTGCCATGGGCAGAAGGGCAGCAAGTAAAAGCTTGATTTTCATATTCAATAGATATTTGTTATGTTAGCGTTCTTGTAGTAATGACTCAGGATTTGCTCGTAGGTGTAACCTTGCTCGCCCATCACGGCAGCACCTATCTGGCACATTCCAACGCCGTGCCCCCAACCCTTGCCATGAAGGATGAAGCGGGCAGGCACGCCATTGGCTCCGATGTCCGCACGTTCGACGCTGAAGGCAGCACTCTTGAGGTGTGTAGGCGATAGCGCTCGTCTGATTTCCAATTCTTTGCCGATGATGAAGGTGCGTTCACTGCCTACAATCTTCAACTTGATGATGCGGTAGCCAGGGCCACGTTCTATGGGGATGAGGTCTACAATGTCGCCAAGGTCCATCTTCAAGTGTTGGCTGATGAGCTCACGAGCCTCCTCTTGAGAGAGGGTCACCGTCCAGCGGTAGAAGTCCTTCGTCTCGCAGTCGTAGTCGTTTAACACCTGATGGAGGATGTTATCATCGGTGGTGTTGCAGAAGGGGTCCTCGATACTCTCGAGATATGGACGATGTTCGTTCTCCCAGCAAGTCTCGAACGTCTCAGTGCGCCCACCACAGCACTTCGAGAAACGAGCGTCGCAGACGTGCCCTTCAGACGTGAGCACTTGCCCGCGTGTGGCCTCGACAGCGGCGTGGACCTCTGGTCGCAAGGCTCGTGTGATGCCTTGATAGCGCTGGCAGTGGTCGTCGGCGCAGACATCGAAAATGGTGTGGTCCTCGCGGTCATGCCAACGGATGAGCTCACTATCGGTCTTGGCGAAAGCGAAGAATCCTTGCCCGCTCTGGCTGAGGCGCTGACGCTTCTCCATCTGGGCATAGAGCCAGCTGCGACTGATGACTGCCGATGCTTTCAGGAACTCCATGGAGCAGGTGGCATTCATCTCCGAACTAATGACGCTCTCAAGGTACTGCTCAATATCTATGTCGTTGATGCACACGATGTTGTCCTCGTCGACAACCAACCGCAATGTACCACGGAAAGTCTGCCGTTCGCGACGTTCCCAATGGAAATCCTTACCGATAACGACGTCCTCCATGGTGAAGTTAGATGCCTCTGTGGTTGGTTTGAATTTAAGTTGGCGGTAGACCTGCCCATTCCAGAGGAGGCCTCCATCGCTGTATGCCACTTCCTGTTCTCCTTCAAGCGTGGTCCCCTTAGCGCTGTAAATGCCGTTGAGGGTGAAGCGTACACGTTGAGCCGAAAGGAGGCCAACGGAGAGGATTGATCCAGTCCCAACCTTTCCAGTCAAGGAAGGAGTTACTGAAGTAGAAGCATCGGAATCGCTACCCTTTGTGGATTCGGCTCCATCACTTTCAGGACGGGAAGGTGGAGAGTCTGTTACCTCATTGATGATTGGTCGTAACTCCTCCTCAGTCATGGTCACTTCCCTAAGTATTTCTACAGCCCACTCAGGCGTAATCTTTTGGAAATCCTCTTCGCGAGGCGTGATGATGAGACCACCCATATCGAGTGCGCCTGGAGAGACCATGAGGGAAGAACTATAGCAATCTGGTCTATGCTTCTTTCTCGGAAATACTAAGGTTACAATCTCGTCCGAACGGCTCTCGTCGCCCGCTTGGCGCCAGCAGATGACGTTCAAGCGTGGCTCGTTCTCGCCCTCAGGGATGGGCAGGGCACGATAGAGTCGTTGGCAGAGCAGGCTATCGGTCTCTTCGGGCAGCGAACGGATGACGAAGACTGGGCAGACATAGTTCTTCAGTAGGAACAATCCACAACGTTGGCTGACGTTGCCAGCGTCCATCATCTCTTGGGTCTCGCTTCCTGTCAGTGGATAGAGTTTCTCGAGTTGGTTCTCGAAGAGTTCCCAGTCGCGTTCGATGGGCACGATACCTCGTGAGCCTGCCTGAAGATGCATGTGGTCGGGACAGGAAGCACCACATAACGGACCATTGTAGAAGACGATGTGATTGGGCATGGTCCATGCGAGATGACGCATCGTGCCGAAGTGTTCCCAGATATTCTGTGGCTTATGACGGCGCGTAGGAATCGTGAAATGGCGGGGTAGGATGGGGAAGGGATTCACCAGCACCTGGTAGTGGTGCTCGATCATCAGAGCATGCTGTTCGCTCGGACGATTCTCGTCGCAGAGGAAGCAGGGACGGGCTTCGATGCTGGCTTTGTCAATCTTGGCACCCGTCGACACCATCCGTGCAGGGTTGTACTGTGCAACAAGCGTGATGTCGGAGGTGGCAGCATCGGCGGTCGATGATCCATCGCCTGAATCTGTTGGTGGGCTCAGTGTAAGTGCGCGTTGCTGCACTTGTGCGCGGAGGTCGTCATAGCGCTGGCGTGCCGTCGGCCACTCGCTGAGTTCTTGTTCGAAGAAGGCCTCCACCTCCTCCTCAGTCACCTCGCGCCGCCACTTACGATTCAGTGCCTGGCGAGCCAGTATCTCTGTCGTGCGCAGTTGGTCTTTGTAGAGATTGTTTTTATTGACTTTTTCCGTGGAAAGGGCCGCGTCGCTATTGCCTTCCCATCGGCGGCAGAGGTAGAGTTCGTCGAAGATGCGTCCGATGCGATAGCGTCGTCCTATCATTAGCCCTAAGGCATAGTCTTCTCCATAGCTGGTATTAGGTATCTGAATCTTGCGAAGGACAGGCGTATAGAAGGCACGCGGTGCTCCGAGGCCGTTGATGCGTAGAGCGTTGTTGCGCCCATTCTGTGGTGTCCACTCGCGATGGTCGATAAGTCCGGGAGGTAAGGTTTCCAGTTGGAAATTCGTCATGCGATACGACCCGATGACCATGGCAGCTCGCTGCTCGCGGAAGGCATCGACAATGCGCTGCAGGGTGTCTGTTCCGCTATAGAGGTCATCGCTATCCAACTGAACGACAAAACGTCCGCACATGGGATGGTGGACAGCCAGATTCCAGCACCCGCCAATTCCCAAATCGTCACGGGAGGGGATTAAATGGATTAAAGGACAATGGACAGTGGACATTGAGGAAGCTGCAGTGGAGATTTGCCCACTGTCCATTTCCCATTTTCCATTTTCCATTTTCCATTGTCCATTGTCCATTGTCCATTCTCCATTTTCCATCATCCTGTCTATGACAGCAGACGTCCCGTCATCGCTATGATTGTCTACCACGATCAAGTTGAACGGAAATGACGTATCTTGTTTCAACACACTACGAATGGCATCCTCAATCGTGCGGACGCGGTTGCGCACAGGGATCACTACGGTGGCCTCGACGGGGAAGTCCTCCGTGTCGAACTTAATCTCGTCGAACTCGTCGGGAGCCAATAATGCGCCAATAGCCTTGAGATGTCTTGTGCACGCGCGTTCCATTTCTATCTGTCGAGCTCGGTTGCGGGGGTCTACATAGTCAAACTGCTTCTCTCCCGAGAGGCGCATGTCCGTTTCGACCTCCGTGTAAAGAGGCTCAGAGACATGCACGGGCAGCATCCGACGAGAGAGGAATAGGCGCAAGTCGTAAAGCCCTGCATACTGGTACTCTCGTTGGCGCTCTTGTTCGAAGTAGGCTTGTACGTCGGAAGTACGCAGCAGCAGCAGCGACCCAAAGTCGAAATCATCGCGTACAGAGCCCAATTGGTAGTCGATGAGCGGGCGAGCTTGTATTTCACCCGTAGGCAGTTGCTGGCGATGATCGGCATAGACCATCGAAGCCCCAGTGTCCTCGGCTATTGTTATTAGGCGAGTCAGCGCATGATAACCCAACGAGAGTTCGAATCGTTTGGTGTAGAGGAGTATGTATGAGGTATCAGTTTGTTCTCCCATCTGTCGGAGCACCTTCGTCTGGAAGGGATTCTCGATGAGATGGATGCTGGCCACGTTGGCGTCATTGCGCAGCATGGCTATGGTAGATTGCCCTTCCAACTCGTTGGTAAAAGGCAAGAAACAGGTGATTTTAGGCATCCGATGAAGATTTTTGCAAAAATTTTGCCACAAAGATACACAAATTTCATCTTTTCATACTATCTTTGCACCAAAATCATCAAAAAAATTCAACTAATACTGTTTATCATGAAGAAACTAATCACTTTCGTCGCTGTTGCTTGCCTCGCATTGACAGCTGGCGCACAATCTCTCTCCGTGACTCCCAATGATTGGCATTGGGATAAAGGTACTATCGTCGTTAATACGCCCCAGCGCCCAGCAGGTCAGTCGGATGTGCTCGGAATGACAGCTCCAAAGCTCGAAACCGTGCGTGTTGCCTTCGTGGGTCTTGGTATGCGTGGACCAGGTGCCGTAGCCCGTTGGACCTACATTCCTGGCGTACAGATTGTAGCCCTCTGCGACTATGTCGAAGCTCGTGCTGAAGCTTGTCAGAAGTACCTCCGCGATGCGGGCTTGCCCCCTGCTGCCATCTATAGTGGCGAGAAGGGTTACGAGGAAGTCTGCAAACGTCCCGATGTAGACATCGTCTACGTTGCCACCGACTGGGATCACCACTTCCCCGTGGCCAAGTGCGCTCTCGAGAATGGCAAGCACACCGCTATCGAAGTGCCATCGGCCATGAATCTGGCTCAGTGCTGGGAACTCATTGAACTGAGTGAGCGCACTCGCAAGCACTGCATGATTCTCGAGAACTGCTGCTATGACTGGTATGAGCTTAATGCCCTCAATATGGCTCAGCATGGTGTCTTTGGCGAGATTCTTCGTGCCGAAGGTGCTTACATCCACAACCTCGATCCTTTCTGGGACGCGTACTGGAAGAACCCCGATGGTTCTGATCCCACCAAACTTGGATGGCGCATGAAGTATAATATGGAGAATCGTGGCGATGTCTATGCTACTCACGGACTTGGCCCTGTGGCTCTGGCGCTGAACATCCATCGTGGCGACCGCTTCACAACGCTCGTGGCTATGGACACTAAGGCCGTTCATGGTCCCGACTATGTTGAGGAGAAGACTGGTCGTCGACCCTCCAACTTCCGCAATGGCGATCAGACGACAACCCTCATGCGTACTGCTGAAGGCAAGGTCGTCGAGATTCAGCACAACGTCATGAATCCCCAGCCCTACAACCGCCTCTATAAGCTTACAGGCACCAAGGGTTATGCTACCAAGTACCCTGAACAACATTTTGCCCTCGATCCCGGACAGCTCACTGCCAGTGGTGTTACCCCCAAGGTTGATGACCTCTCCAGCCACGGATTCCTCCCCAAGGCAGAGCACGATGCCCTCGTTGCCAAATACACGCATCCCATTATCAAGAAGTATGGCGAGATGGCACAGAAAGTGGGTGGTCATGGTGGCATGGACTTCTTCATGGACGCTCGTCTCGTTTATTGTCTCCAAAATGGCCTTCCCCTCGACATGGATGTCTACGATCTTGCTGAGTGGTGCTGCCTTGCCGAACTGGGAACCCTCTCGATGGACAACAACTGCGCAAGTGTAGCCTTCCCCGACTTCACGCGTGGAGCTTGGAATAAAGTTCAGGGCTATCAGTTCGCATGGGCTCAGCCAGAGGCCGAAGCTGCTGCTGAGGCTGCTGCACTCAAGAGCACTCAAGCACAGAAAGAGTTGTGCGCCAAGAAGAAACTCTGGGAGAAGTACGACAAGGAGAAAATCAAGAAGACCAAGAAGATTTATCCCAAGAAGCGTTGAGGCTCTTGCTTAGACGGATGGGGCAACGTGCTTGCTTCTTATCGCGTCATTCTGGCATTTGTAGCCGCGGTTGAGCGTCTGTTTCATCTCCGTCCTTACCGCTTTGGCACGTTTCTTGCTATCCTCATCGTAGGGCGCGGCTCTGTCGCGCCTTACTCACATTAATAAATGAAACGACAATGAAAGATTACATCGAAGTACACGACAATTACGACCGCGGCAGTTATGTCCGCACTACCGCCGACTCCCGCGTATCGTTCTTCACAGGCGTTATGACGCGTGTCTACGCTTGGATGACTGCTGCCCTGCTCATCACAGCAGGTGTGGCCATTTACACAGCTCATAGCCCTGCTCTGCTCAACCTCATCTTTGGAAACGGAGCTACTCTACTGATTCTCTGTGTAGTGGAATTGGCGCTTGTCATTGGTGTCACATGGGGCATCAATCGCCTCTCGCCCACAATGGCAACGTCTCTCTTCCTCGTCTATTCGGCCATCAACGGGTTGACGCTCGCCAGCATTTTCTTTGCTTACTCCTTGGGCACTATTTATCAGGCGTTTGCTGCTTCGGCTCTCACCTTTGGCGCGATGAGCCTTTTTGGCTATACAACCAAGCGTGACCTCTCAGGGCTCGGAGGCATCCTTTTCATGGCACTCATCGGGCTTATCATCGCTAGCGTCATCAACATCTTCTGGGCTAATTCCACGATGGACGCCATCATCACCTACATCGGTGTCTTCATCTTCGTTGGACTCACTGCCTATGACACACAGAAGATCAAAGCCATGTGCGCTGCTGCCGAGCAGTATGGCGATGCTGCAGCACCAGGGCGTGTAGCCGTGATGGGAGCACTCTCTCTCTACCTTGATTTCATCAACCTCTTCCTGTATATCCTCCGTCTTTTCGGACGCGGTAGAGACTAATTTGCTGACATTTTGGCATAAAAAAGATTAAATGCTTGGCCGTTCGCTCGGCTTTATGTAATTTTGCAGCGCAGTAGCAGCCTTTTGGCCGTCTGCTGCGCTGAACTTTTTAATTTGCGCTGAACTTTTAATTAATGTACGCGCGCGTAGGTGAAATGATACAAGACATCGCAGAGAACTCCTTCCATAAGATGCCTCTCTTAGGCATGACGCCTGGGGATGTGAAAAACGTGGCTGCCGAGGCGGGGCTTCCCGCTTTCGCCGCCAAGCAGTTGTTGCAGTGGGTCTATCAGAAGGGAGTTGCGACTTTCGACGAGATGACCAACCTCAGTAAGGCCGCTCGTGAACGACTCTCCGAGCGCTACGAGGTGGGCCTTTGTGCTCCGTTGGCTGAGCAACACAGCAAGGATGGAACCTCTAAGTATCTTTTCTCGACGCGTGATGGCGGACGTGTGGAAACGGTATTCATCCCCGATGATGATCGTGGCACCGTCTGCGTCAGTTGTCAAGTCGGTTGCAAGATGGCTTGTCGTTTCTGCATGACAGGTCAACAAGGGTTTCAAGGACAGCTCGCCGTTGTCGATATCCTCAATCAAATCTACTCTTTACCCGAGCGCGACCGCCTGACCAACATTGTCTTCATGGGGCAAGGTGAACCCATGGACAACCTCGATGCCGTTCTTGCTGCGACGCGTCATCTGATGGCAGATTATGGATGGGCGTGGAGTCCGCGCCGTATCACCGTCTCCACTGTGGGCTTGCGCAAAGGGTTGAAGCGCTTTCTCGACGAGAGTCCTTGTCATCTGGCCATTAGCCTGCACAATCCCTTCCCCGAAGAGCGTGCGTCAATAATACCAGCCGAGCGCAGCTATCCGCTTGCAGAGATGCTTGACCTCCTGCGTGAATACGATTGGACGGGGCAGCGACGTCTCTCTTTCGAATATATCATTTTTGGTGGGCAGAATGATTCCAATCGCTATGCCCGTGAGTTGGTGCGCCTGCTCGCAGGCATAGAGTGCCGCGTCAACCTCATTCGTTGGCATAAGATTCCTGACTCGTCATTCAATGAGGCAGAACCAGTTCGCATGGCCGCTTTCCGTGACTATCTCACCCATCGTGGCATCCGTTGTACCATTCGTGCCTCTCGTGGGCAGGACATCGATGCGGCTTGTGGGTTGCTCAATACAAAACGAATCTAACATTTACTATTATGCGTAGCAAGTATCCAATATTCATGATATTAGCAGTCATCTTGTCGATGGCTGTGTCTTCTTGCAAGAAGGAATTCATCATTCCACGTGCTAGTGGGCGTCCCTACGAGGTGATGGTTGTGATGAACGATAAGGATTGGCAGGCAACCCAAGGGCGTGCCCTCTTTGCCGTACTTGACACCGACATCCCTGGATTGCCTCAACCCGAGCGCTCGTTCCATATCTCGCAGGTCGACCCCAAGCACTTCGATCATGTGCTTAACATCTTCCGCAACATCATCCTCGTGGATATCAACAAGCAGATCTACTCCAAGACCTCGATGAAATTCACGCGTGACAAGTATGCCATCGATCAGATTGTGCTGACCATTCAAAGCCCGACGCCCAATGAGTTTGCCGATTTCTGTTTTGACCACGGGCAAGACATCATCGACTTCTTGACAAAGATGGAGATGAACCGCCTGGTCAAGGAACTGAAGGACAAATACTCGAAGAAGACAGCCGAATTGGCGCGTGAGCTCTTCGACTGCGAATTCCATGCACCTGATGAGATCAAGAGCTACAAGAAGGGCAAGGACTTCTTCTGGACCTCCAGCAACGGGGCCTCGGGCATGGTCAATATCTGCATGTACAGCTATCCCTATGAGGGGCCTGAGACTTTTAACAAACAGTACGTTCTGGCTAAGCGCGACAGCGTTATGGCTGTAAACATCCCTGGCACACTACCTACGATGCACATGGCCACGGACACCCTTTGCACCAGCGTCAAACCCATCGTCGTTCACAACCAGTATGCCCTCGAGGCACGTGGGCTCTGGTATATGGAGAACGATGGTATGGGCGGTCCTTTTGTCAGCCATTCGCGTGTCGACACGACTCGCAACCTGGTCATTGTGGTTGAAGGCTTTGTCTTTGCACCCGAGAAGATGAAGCGTGGTCTGATGCGCCGTCTTGAAGGGTCGCTCTATACCCTCAATCTGCCAGACGAGCAGACATCGCCCATCGTCACAACGATGGAAGAAGTAGCAGTTACAGCCGAAGACCGTAGGGCTGCAAGACAGAAAAAGTAATTATCTTCCAAATCGGGAAGTGAAACAACTCAAGTAATAAAAAGCGTAATAACTCAAACAAGACGACTCTCCGTCAATGTTCAGTTTGATGCTGTCGCAGCATCTCTAAACACCTAACAATATGAGCAAAATCAAAGTAGGCATCACTCATGGCGACCCCAATGGTATTGGCTATGAGGTTATACTGAAGACATTCGCAGATCCCGCCATGATGGAACTCTGCACCCCCATTATTTACGGCTCGCCTAAAGTGGCCAGCTATCACCGTAAGAGTCTTGACCTCCAGACCAATTTTGCAACGGTCAACTCGGCCAACGATGCGCGCGAGGAATACCTTAACCTCGTTCATTGCTGTGCCGACGAGGTGAAGATCGACCTCGGTCAACCCACAGAAGAAGCTGGCAAGGCGGCGTATGATGCGTTGGAGCGTGCTGTCAAGGACTGGCGCGGCGGCCTCATCGACGTTATCGTCACGGCTCCCATCAATAAGAACTCCATTCAGAGCGATGCATTCCATTTCCCAGGCCACACCGAGTATATCCAAGATCGAGTAGGTAAGGATGGGCAGAAGGCATTGATGATTCTGATGAACGAGCACATACGTGTGGCCCTTGTCACTACTCATTTGCCCATCAGCAAGGTTGCGGCTGCCATCACTGAGGAGGCTGTCCTCGAGCGTCTGCGCACTTTCCATCATTCGCTTCAGGCCGACTTCGGTATCTCCAATCCCCGCATTGCCGTTCTGTCGTTGAATCCTCATGCAGGCGAGGAAGGATTGTTGGGGAGCGAGGAGAAGGACGCCATTTGTCCAGCCTGCGAGAAGGCTGGGGCTGAGGACATTATCGCCTATGGTCCCTTTGCTGCTGATGGTTTCTTCGGAACGCGTGCCTACGAGCATTTCGATGGCGTGCTGGCTATGTACCACGATCAGGGACTGGCTCCTTTCAAGCTTTTGGCCATGGAGGATGGTGTCAATGTCACCGCAGGATTGGACCTCGTGCGTACGAGTCCAGACCATGGCACAGGCTATGACATCGCAGGCAAAGGTGTAGCCAACGAGAATTCGTTCCGTCAGGCCATCTACACCGCCATCGACATCTTCCGTAATCGTCAGGCTTGGAACGAAGCTCACCAGAATCCTCTGCAGAAGCTCTATGTCGACAAGCGCGACAAGAGCGAGCGTGGCTGAATCGTCACTCCCTCAATCTGCCTGTCTATCTGTCTATCAGTCTGTCTATCAGTCAGTCTATCTATCTATCTGTCCTTTAGTCTATTCCTCCTGACATCCGTTTTCTTTTGTGTAAGTTGTGGCTTGGCCACAACCAAAGACAATCGATATGAACGCCAAAGATTTACAACCTATCAAGCAACGCTACAACATCGTTGGCAACTGCGAGGCGCTGAACCACGCCCTTGACACGGCCCTACAAGTAGCAAAGACCGACCTCTCTGTGCTCATCACGGGCGAGAGTGGCGTTGGTAAGGAAATCATTCCGCGCTTGATTCATGATAACAGCCTCCGCCGACTGCGCAAGTACTTTGCCATCAACTGCGGAAGTATCCCCGAAGGAACCATCGACAGCGAACTCTTCGGTCACGAGAAAGGCGCCTTTACCGGAGCCATTGGCGAGCACGAAGGTTACTTCGGAGCTGCAGATGGAGGTACGCTCTTCCTTGATGAGGTCGGCGAACTGCCTCTGAGCACGCAGGCACGCCTCCTTCGTGTCCTCGAGTCGGGCGAGTATATTCGTGTCGGCTCAAGCGACGTGAGGAAAACCAATGTGCGAATAGTCGCAGCGACCAACGTGAATATTCAAGCAGCCATTCGCGACGGTAAGTTCCGCGAGGACCTTTTCTATCGCTTGAATACGATTCCCATCAAGATGCCGCCTTTGCGTGAACGAGGGGATGATATCATCCTCTTGTTCAAGAAGTTTGCGATGGAGATTGCTGCCAAGTATCAGATGCCCGAGCGCATCACCCTCTCGCCAGATGCAGAAGAGGTGATGAAGCGCTACAAATGGCCGGGCAATATCCGCCAGCTCAAGAACCTTACGGAACAGATGTCTATCCTCATGCGCGACACACGAGTGGTCACGCCCGAGGTCCTTTCCGACTACGAGATATGGCCTACCATCGAGGAGAAAGGGGGCTTGGTTCGTGTCGGACGCACGGGAGCCGACGACCATAACTATTCCTCTGAGCGCGAACTGCTCTTTCAGATGATCAACGCCCTCCACCGCGAGGTCAGCGAACTCAAGCAGCAACTCTCCTCCATGTCTATGCCATCGTCCTATCCGGCATCGCATGGCATCGCTCGGCCTGCAGTCGTGCCGATGGATGTGACGGATGCGCATTCGGCATCACCGTCAGCGGCTTCCTATATCAACCCTCAGCATCCAGCAGAGCCCATTGCTCACAATGATACCACGCCCTTTGCTGAAGAGTATGTCGAGGAGACGCTTTCTATAGAGGAACAAGAGAAACGACTCATCATCAAGGCGCTCGAGAAGAACCATGGTCGCCGCAAGAAGGCTGCCGAGGAACTTCATATCAGCGAGCGCACGCTTTATCGAAAGATCAAGGAGTACGGATTGGATGAGATGTAATTAATTCGAAATGTGAGAAATGAATATTGATAAATTGTATGATGGGTTTGCCAGTGTGTGCGTGAAAAGGGTAAGATGCATTTTGCATGGCTTGCTTCTCGTGACGCTTGTCTCGCTCTCCTCATGCGCCATCTCCTATAGGTTCAATGGCGCCAGCATTGACTACACTAAGACCAAAACCATCCAACTCGACCCGTTCCCCATTCGTTCGGCTTATGTGTGGGCGCCCATGCAGTCGATTTTCAACAATCGACTCACCGATATCTTTGCCCAGCAGACTAAGTTGAGGCAGGTGAAGCGCGGTGGAGACCTCGTCATTGCGGGCGAGATCACGGGCTTCGACCAGTTCAACAAAGGTGTGGGCAGCGATGGCTACAGTTCGCAGGTGCAGTTGAAGATGACAGTCAACGTGCGTTTCACCAACAACAAGAACCATAAGGAGGACTTCGAACGCCAGTTCTCTGCCACGACAGAGTACGATGCTACACAACAACTCATTAATGTGCAGGAGGAGCTTGTCACACAGATGACCAAAGACATCACCGATCAAATCTTCAATGCTACCGTGGCCAACTGGTAGGACACTACGTCACGGAGCAATCTGTAATCGTTATGCAATCCCTATCGACCTACATCCATCATCCCGAACTGCTTGACGCCGAGGCTGTCAAGGACTTGCAGCAACTGCTCGAGCAGCATCCATCGTTTCAGACGGCGCGTCTGCTTCTGCTGCGAGGGCTCTATCAATTGCAAGACGAACGATTCGGTCTCGAACTGCGTAAGGCTGCCATCTGCATGCCCGATCGGCGTCGCCTGTTCGAACTCTTCGAGGGCAATCACTTCAGTAGTGAGCCGTCGGCTGTCTCCCCAACCGCTGACGAGGCTTCGCAAGAACTGCCTGCTGCCGACCGCACCCTCTCGCTCATCGACAGTTTCCTTCAACAGCGCCCGGAGACAACTACGCCCCGACGGACACATCCAGCTGATGCCACGGTCGATTATACTTCCTACTTGCTCCAACTCGACGATGCTGTCGTCGATGACGAAACTGCCCAAGAACCTTTGGCAACAAAGCCATCAGCATCGGCGACTGCACCCGTTGAGCCTGAAATAGGGAGCGATGCGCCAGAACCGATAAAGCCGAAGGAAAATGTTTTACAACCTTCTCCATCGCCAAATACCTCTGCCAGAGATGATATCGAAACCGACGACGATGTCGACGAAGAGCACGAAATAGAGCCTTCAGAAGCCTATTTTACCGAGACTTTGGCACGAATTTACATCAAACAGGGCAAATATGCGAAGGCAATTGAAATTATTCGGCGAATAAGTTTGCTTTATCCACAAAAAAACCGTTACTTTGCAGACCAAATCCGATTCCTCGAGAAAATACTCATCAACGAACGGAACCAAAAGAGCGAATAATAACAAATAAAAATATCAAACAAAATGTACAACTTATTAGTTATTCTTGTAGTCATCGCATCCATCTTCATGTGCCTCATCGTACTCATTCAGGAGTCTAAGGGAGGCGGTCTTGCCAGTGGCTTTGCCAGCGGCAATCAGGTGATGGGTGTTCGCAAGACTACCGATGTCATCGAGAAACTCACTTGGGGCTTGGCCGCTGCTATGGTCATCTTCAGTGTTCTCTCCGTTTTCTTCATTCCGCGTGCAGCCGCCGATTCTTCCGTCATGGAAGGCATCGCCACCGAGCAGAAGGCTACAGCTCCCACGAATCTTCCTGGCATTCCTGCCACGGATGTTCAGGAGACTCCTGCTGCCGATGCTCCCGCTGCTCCTGCTGAGGCTCCCGCGAACTAAGCACCGCGCTTCATGATCGGACTTGACATCAAACGTACAGCCTTGACGCTCGTCTTGGCCATGATAGCGCTGACCCTGCAGGCCAGCGCTTTCGTTTTACCGTCCCATGCGTCGGCATCCCTGGCTGTCGATGCTCAGGAGGACGATGTCGTGCTGACAGCCGTCTCGCTCTTGCAGACCGATGTCATGCGCGTCCTTGGCACTACGCTCGCCGTTGAGGAGCGTGGCGCGCAGATTCTTGTGGGCAGTATCAATGGCCCTTCTGCTAAGCGCCTTGCACGTACGGATGTCGATCTCACATGGTTGCGCGACAGAGTGCAGGCCTTTGTCCTCGCTGTATCGCCGTCGGGGCAGTTGGTCATCGCCGGCAGCGACCCTGTCGGTACGGCTTATGGCGTTATCGAACTCTCGCGCTTGTTGGGCGTCTCGCCGTGGGAATGGTGGGCTGATGTCGACCCCGAACCTCGATCACAGTTGCTCTTGCAGGAGGGCTTTGTCACACGTCAGGAACCGTATGTCCCCTTTCGCGGTATCTTCATCAACGATGAGGATTGGGGCCTCCAACCATGGGCTTCTATTACTTATGAGCCCAATCCTTTGCATGCAATAGGTCCGAAGACCACTGAGCGCATCTTCGAACTCATGCTGCGTCTGCGCGCCAACCTCTATTGGCCGCCTATGCATGAGTGCACGCGTCCGTTCTTTCTTACCGAGGGCTGTCGTGAGTTAGCTGCGCGCTACGGCATTTATCTCGGCTCCAGCCACTGCGAGCCGTTGGCTTGCAACGCTGCAGGCGAGTGGGCTGTGCGTGGGCAGGGCGAGTACAATTGGTTGACTAATCGTCAGCGCGTGCTCGACTTCTGGGAGGAGCGCGTCAGCCAGACTGCTCGTCAGCCGATGGTCTATACCTTGGGCATGCGAGGTCTCCACGATGGTTCCATGCAAGGCGTGACGGGTATCGACGAGCAGCGCGAGGCGCTTCAGGATGTCATCACCGCTCAGCGTTCACTCTTGGCCAAGTACCTCGGCAAGTCGCTCTATACGATTCCACAAGTGTTCATTCCCTACAAGGAGGTTCTCGAAGCCTATAAGGCAGGCCTTCATGTACCCGACGACGTGACGCTCATGTGGACCGATGACAACTATGGCTACATCCGCCACTTCCCCGACGAACGTGAGCGGGCTCGCACGGGTGGCAATGGCGTCTACTACCACGTCTCCTACTGGGGCCGTCCCCACGACTACCTATGGCTTGGCACGGCCAGCCCTTTCCTCATGTTCCAGCAGCTCTCCGAGGCCTACTACCATGGAGCCAATCGGATGTGGGTGCTGAACGTGGGCGACATCAAGCCGGCCGAGTACCAACTCTCGCTCTTCATGGATATGGCTTGGAACCTCGACAGCGTGCGCCTCATGAGTGTGGGTCGTCACATCGAGGAGTTCATTGCTAAGAATGTCAGTCGCGACATCGCACGTCTGGCGTCCATCTATCTCAAGGAGCACTATCACTTGGCTTTCCAGCGCAAACCCGAGCACATGGCTGTCACCCGAGTCGAGGAGCCGCAGTCCGACAATTATAATTGGAACATCGTCCACGACCTACCTTGGAGCGAGACGCGCATTCGCCATCGTCTCACGCGTTATGACAAGTTGCAGCACAACGTCCAGTGGATAGCCGACAGCGTTCGAAAGGCGCATCCCACTCGCTACGATGCTTTCTTCCAACTCGTTGAGTACCCCATCATGTGTGCTGCCTTGCAGAGCGAGAAGTACCTCTGTGCTCAACTCGCCCGCCATGGCAAGTCCTACCTTTCGCGCGAGAATGTCCTGCAGACGTGGCGACGCAGCGATACTGCCCACAACCGCATCCAGTCACTTACGCTCCAGTACAACGCTCAGCGTGGTGGTAAGTGGCAGGGCATTATGAACTCCAACCCCCGTCAGCTCACCGTGTTCCAGCCCGTCATGCGTACGCAGACGACAGAGCCCCTGCTGGCTGACATCCCCAATATCGCCACCTTCTATGGGGCCAGCTACAACACGTCGTCCTTCTCCGGTTCTACGGTTCTCGACCCCGTGCTCGGACTTGGTGCCAGCATACGAGCCATGCCTGTGCCTAAGGGATGCAACGTAACCTATAATTTCGCCTACGACTTCGGGGTGCAGAAGAGCGTGACTGTGGTCATACACATGCTGCCCACGCATCCCATCAACGAACAGCAGCGATTCTCGCTCTCGTTTGATGGTTCCGAACCGCAGACCTTCACCTATGCCACCGAAGGCCGCAGCGAGCAGTGGAAGCAGAATGTACTCCAGAACTACGCTGTCGTCACGACAACGCTACCCGTCACTCGTGCCGCTGGTCAGCACTCCCTCCGATTCGATGCCCTCGATGATGGCGTCGTCGTCGACGAAATCTTTGTTAGAAAATAGGCCTTTACATTGTTCAATCTTTTAATCATTCAATACAATCGTGTTTGAAAATCTATCAGAACGCCTCGAACGATCCTTCAAGATACTGAAGGGCGAAGGCAAGATAACAGAAATCAACGTCGCAGAGACGCTTAAGGACGTTCGTCGCGCCCTCCTCGACGCTGACGTCAACTATAAGGTAGCTAAGCAGTTCACCGATACCGTCAAGCAAAAAGCGCTTGGCCAGAATGTGCTCACGGCCGTGAAGCCGCAGCAGATGATGGTCAAGATTGTCCATGATGAGTTGGCACTCCTCATGGGCGGCGAGACTTCCGAACTCGAGCTCAAAGGTCATCCTGCTGTCATCCTCATGGCAGGTCTGAACGGTGCGGGTAAGACCACTTTTGCCGGCAAACTTGCCAACATGCTCAAGACCAAGCGTCAGCGTCATCCCCTGCTTGCCGCTTGCGACGTCTATCGTCCTGCAGCCGTTGAGCAGTTGCGCGTCCTTGGCGAGCAGATAGGCGTGCCTGTCTACATGGAACTCGACTCGCAAGACCCCGTACAGATAGCCCTAAACGCTATCCACGAGGCCAAGGCCAAGAGCTACGATACAGTCATCGTCGATACCGCTGGTCGTCTGGCCATCGATGAGAAACTCATGCAGGAGATAGCAGCCATCAAGGCTGCCATCAACCCCGACGAGACGCTCTTCGTGGTTGATGCCATGACGGGTCAGGACGCTGTCAACACGGCCAAGGAGTTCAACGACCGCCTCGACTATACGGGCGTTGTCCTCACAAAGCTCGATGGCGACACCCGTGGCGGTGCAGCTCTCTCCATCCGCACGGTTGTCGACAAACCCATCAAGTTCGTCGGTACAGGCGAGAAGATGGAGGCCATCGATCCCTTCCATCCTGCACGTATGGCCGACCGTATCCTCGGCATGGGCGACATCGTCAGCCTCGTTGAGCGTGCGCAGGAGCAGTACGACGAGGAGGAAGCCCGTCGGTTGGAGCGTAAGATTCGCAAGAACCAGTTCGACTTCAACGACTTCTACAGCCAGATTCAGCAGATCAAGAAAATGGGCAATATCAAGGACCTCGCCTCGATGATTCCTGGCGTGGGCAAGGCACTCAAGGACGTTGATATCGACGACGATGCGTTCAAAAGCATCGAAGCCATCATCCTCTCGATGACGCCCAAAGAGCGTACGCACCCCGAACTGCTCAACACCAGCCGCCGCCGTCGCATCGCAGCAGGCTCAGGCACCGACATCGCCGCTGTCAATCGTCTCATCAAGCAGTTCGACCAGACTCGTAAGATGATGAAGATGGTCACAGATCCCAAGATGGCGCAGATGATGGCCAAGATGCCGAGGAAGTAAACAAGGAGAATGATATTTTTAATGACGAATGACGAATAAGAATTACTTTCAGGATTTGCAGGTAACTTGTATTCGTCATTTCGAGCGAAGAGAGATTCATCATTCGTCACTCGTCATTCGTCATTCATCATTCGTCATTCGTCATTCATCATTCGTCATTCGTCATTCATCATTCGTCATTCGTCACTCGTCATTAAAACTCGTCACTCGATAACAGCTAATATATAATTTACTATGGAAAAGAATACATCCAGCCAGAAGGATTCTGCTCCCTCCCTACAAGGGAGGGCGGGGGGAGGGTCCTCTTTAATCGACGGCAAAGCCACCGCCACAACCATCAAGGCTGAAATCAAGCAGGAAGTAGAGCGCATCGTCGCCGCCGGTGGCAAGCGCCCCCATTTGGCCGCTATCCTCGTGGGACACGACGGAGGCTCTGAGACCTACGTAGCTAATAAGGTACGCGCGTGCGAGGAGTGCGGATTCCGCAGCACCCTCCTGCGCTTCGAGGACGACATCACCGAGGCCGACCTCCTCGGACAGGTAGACCGCTTGAATGCCGACCCCGACATCGATGGCTTCATCGTGCAGCTGCCCCTGCCGCGTCATATCGCCGAGCAGCGCGTCATCGAGGCTATCGACTACCGCAAGGATGTCGACGGCTTCCATCCCATCAACGTTGGACGCATGGCCATCGGACTGCCCGCCTTCATCTCCGCAACCCCCAAGGGCATCCTCGAGTTGCTGCGCCGCTATCATGTCCAGACCTCCGGTGCCAAGTGTGTCATCTTGGGTCGCTCCAACATCGTAGGTAAGCCCATGTCGCAACTGATGATGCAGAAGGGTGTTGATGCCACCGTCACCGTCTGCCACTCACGGTCCAAGACCTTGAAAGAGGAGTGCCGCGCTGCCGACATCATCATCGCCGCCATCGGACAGCCCGCCTTCGTGAAGGCAGATATGGTCAAGCCTGGTGCTGTGATTATTGACGTAGGTACGACGCGTGTGCCCGATGCCACCCGCAAGAGCGGTTTCCGCCTCCAAGGCGATGTCGACTTCCAGGCTGTCGCGCCCCTTGCTTCGCAGATTACACCCGTCCCCGGTGGCGTAGGTCCTATGACTATTTGCATGCTCATGCAGAACACGCTGGCCGCAGCCAAGCATGAATATTACGATTAAAACGCTCCAGGTAGTTTAGCACCTCGTGATGAGTATTGGCTGCTAAGCACGAATATTACGATTAAACTGAAAAAAGTGGGTCGAAAGTTTGGCCGTTTCAGCAGAAAGCCTTACCTTTGCACCCGCAAAAGCCGATAAGCAGGCTCGTGAGCCCGCACCGCGGCTGGAGCGTAAGCTCCGACATGGTGACTATAGTTCAGTTGGTTAGAGCGTCAGATTGTGGTTCTGAATGTCGTGGGTTCGAGTCCCACTAGTCACCCCTCATTATCCTCCCTCCCCGAAATCCCCGTAAGCACTTTTTTAGCTTGTGGGGATTTCACCTTTTTAAGATAAGGTAACAGCCGAACTAACGCTTACTGGAAAGCGAACGTTCGAATGCCTCCATGCGACCAGTTCCTGCGGGTTGTCTCATTAATGAGACAGCCGTGTCTCACCGGTGAGACAGCCGAGTCTCATTAGTGAGACAAGGCGGCGCGAATATAAGAAAGGCCTTCCGCGAACGTACGATAGCGCCCAATCGAGTAGTTGAAATGAGGAGACTGAATGCGCGAACTCCTATGCGGCTGGATGCGCGAACTACTGAACGGTCGAATATGTTAAAATGGGCGTTAATAAAGTTTAAATCTGTCACCTTTCACCCTATCTTTCACCCTATCTGTCACCTCGCATATCTTTGACTATCAGTGTTGTAGTTGCTATGGTGACAGCGTGACAGATAAATTGGCGGTTTTTCACTAAGTAGAAAAATAAGGGACATCTATAAAAGAGAACTTCCGACGGCCAGGAGGTGACCATCGGGAGTGGAGTGGGAGGGAGCGCTCGGACTGACGTGCTCGGACTGACGTGCTCGGACTGACGTGCTCAGAGAGGTGCGTGCAGGAGACTGTCTACAACATCCACCTTGAGCGTTTCCAAGCACGAAGAAGCGTACTCGGGCGGAGCGCTCTCGGATGTGGCGTCAACTATTCCCTGTTACTGTTGAGGGAGTAGGGGTAAGGCGTGTAGCCCACATCATTGATTTCTAGGAGAATAAGCACGGGAGCCAAGTATTGCTTGACTCCCGTTGATAGTTAGAGGTTTGGTCCTATCGGATGAACAATAGTTCACGGTACTTCGGCAAGGGCCAGAGACTGTCATCGACGATGAGTTCGAGCTTGTCGATCTGATAGCGGATCTTGTCGAACATTGGAGCGATGGTGTCATGATAGGCAATGGCCTTTTTGTGCTCATCCGCAATCTTGTTTGCGACCTTGCGAGCCTGAACAAGTTCTTCGACCAATGTTTCAATGGTGGCTGTGCGCTCTGCAATCTCTTCGATGAGCTTGAGGTTGCGCTCGTTGAGCGCAGCGGCTTTCTCTGCGGGGAAGGCTGTGGTCATGCGTTCCACGTTCTTCAGCAGGGCGCTCTGATAGCTGGTGGCTACGGGGATGATGTGGTTCATGGAGAGGTCGCCAAGGACACGGGCTTCTATCTGAATCTTCTTGGTGTAGGTTTCCCACTTCACTTCGTTGCGGGCTTCCAGTTCCTTTCGTGACATTACGCCGAGCAATGAGAACATCAAGATGCTTTCCTCATCAAGGTAGCGCTCGAAGATGACGGGGCAGGAAGTTTCCACATCAAGTCCGCGACGTTCTGCCTGGGCCTTCCATTCATCGCTGTAGCCATTGCCATCGAAGCGGATGGGTTTGCAGGTCTTGATATCCTCGCGCAGGATATCAATGATGGCGTGGTAGGTGGCGTTGTGTTCGGTGTTTTCGTAGCGCTTGCGAGTAATGGCGAGACGGTCGTCCACGCGATTCTTGAAGTTTGTCAATGCTTCAGCCACTGCAGTATTCAGCGCTATCATGGCGCTGGCGCAGTTGGCTTCGCTACCTACGGCTCGGAATTCGAATCGGTTGCCCGTGAATGCAAAGGGCGAGGTGCGGTTACGGTCGGTGTTATCGATGAGCAGTTCAGGTATCTCGGGAATGTCAAGTTTCATACCCTGTTTGCCGTCGATGCTGAAGAGATCGTCGCGGTCGGCTTTCTCGATATGATCAAGCAGTTCGCTGACTTGCTTGCCGAGGAAGCTACTGATGATGGCAGGCGGGGCCTCGTTTGCTCCGAGACGATGGGCGTTGGTGGCTGACATGATGCTGGCCTTCAGCAATCCATTGTGCTTATAGACTCCCATCAACGTCTCTACGATGAAGACCGCAAAACGCAGGTTCTGTTCAGGTGTTTTGCCAGGAGCATGTAGCAGTACGCCTGTGTCGGTCGAAAGGCTCCAGTTGTTGTGCTTGCCCGATCCGTTAATGCCGGCAAAGGGCTTTTCGTGAAGAATGGCGCGGAAACCGTGTTTGCGAGCCACGCGTTTCATCAATGACATAAAAAGCATGTTGTGATCCACGGCGAGATTCGTGTCCTCGAAGATTGGCGCAGCTTCGAACTGGTTGGGAGCCACCTCGTTGTGGCGCGTTTTCACAGGAATGCCTAACTCCAGAGCCTGTATCTCAAGATCGCGCATGAAAGCTGCCACGCGCTCGGGGATGGAACCGAAATAGTGATCGTCCATCTGTTGGTTCTTGGCAGAGTCGTGGCCCATGAGGGTACGGCCAGTCAGAAGGAGGTCAGGGCGGGCAGCATACAGACCCTCATCAACGAGGAAGTACTCCTGTTCCCAACCGAGGTTGCTGGTGACTTTCTTTACTGCGGGATCGAAATAATGACACACCTCGGTGGCAGCCACATTGACGGCTTTCAAGGCACGCAGTAGAGGCGCTTTGTAGTCGAGCGACTCGCCGCTATAAGAGATGAATACGGTGGGGATGATGAGGGTGTCGTCGATGATGAAGACAGGACTTGTAGGGTCCCATGCAGAATACCCTCGAGCCTCGAAGGTGCTGCGGATACCGCCGCTTGGGAACGAAGAGGCATCTGGTTCCTGCTGAACGAGCAACTTGCCGCTGAACTCCTCGATCATACCTCCCTTGCCGTCATGTTCGATGAACGAGTCGTGCTTCTCGGCAGTGCCTTCTGTCAATGGTTGGAACCAATGAGTATAGTGCGTCACGCCATTCTCCTTACCCCATTGGATCATGCCGGCAGCCACGGCGTCGGCCACCTTGCGGTCGAGGCGAGCGCCATTATCGATGACATCTATCATCTTATCATAAACGTCCTTCGGCAGATACTTGTACATTTTCTCGCGATTGAAGACATGCTTGCCAAAGTATTCGCAAGGTCTTTCACTCGGCGCTTTTACGTCGAGAGGCTTCTTCTTGAATGCCTCGCCGACAACCTGAAATCTTAAATCGTTTGCCATAATTGTGTTTGGTTAAAGGGTGAATGAAATTTACTATTTAACTATTTACCATTTACGATTTATTTACGATTGAGCTATTTGCTGCCTACGCTCTCGAGAAAACTGTTCACTCTCGCGGCTGTCTGAAGTCCTGAAGCAATGGCTTTCACCACAAGCGAGGCACCGCTGGCAGCATCGCCGCAGAGGAAGACGTTGTCCGGGTATTCGGGATGCTCAGGCTTGAGGAATCCCATGGCGAGGAGGACCAGTTCGGCCTTGATGACTTCGGGCTCACCGGCTTCGACCATGAGAGGACGACCACCTGCAGGGTTGGGCTTCCAGTCGATAGGTTGCACGCGGACACCTGTGACAAGTCCATTCTCTCCGAGAAACTCGAGGGTGTTGATGTTCCAGCGACGCGTGCAGCCCTCTTCATGGCTGCTTGTCGTTTTGAGGATGACTGGCCAGTTGGGCCACGGAGTGGCGGGGTTGTGTCCCACGGGCGGCTTAGGCATAATCTCAATCTGCGTCACACTCTTGCAGCCTTGACGATGAGCAGTACCGATGCAGTCGCTACCGGTGTCGCCTCCGCCGATAACGAGGACGTCCTTGCCCTTTGCCGTGATTCGTTCTTCGCCTGTGAACTCCATGCCTGCGAGGACGCGGTTCTGCTGCGAGAGCAATTCCAAGGCAAGATGCACACCTTTCAGTTCACGGCCGGGGATATTGAGGTCGCGAGCGGTGGGAGTGCCGGTGGCAAGGATGACGGCAGAGTATTGTTGCTGCGATAGAATCGCAGCGGAAGAAACGGAACAATTATACTTGAACTTCACGCCTTCCTGCTCCATCACGCTGATGCGGCGGTCGATGATCTTTTTGTTCAGCTTGAAGTTGGGGATGCCATAACGCAAGAGTCCGCCTGCGGCTTCGGCCTTCTCGAAGACGGTTACCTCGTAACCCATATAGTTGAGAGCCTGTGCGGCGGCAAGGCCAGCAGGACCACTCCCGACGATAGCAACACGAAGTCCGTTGCGTTTGGGGTGCTCAATCGTCACATATCCTTCGAGGAAGGCCCGTTCCACGATGGCACATTCGTTCTCGCGGTTGGTGACGGCCTCGCCCGTGGTGAGGTAGAGCACGCAGGCTTTTTCGCATAGGGCAGGGCAGATTCGGCCTGTGAACTCAGGGAAAGGATTGGTCTTATTCAGGAGTTTGTAGGCTGTTTCCCATTCGCCACGATAGAGGGCATTGTTCCATTCAGGGTCTTTGTTGCCAAGCGGACAAGCCCAATGGCAGAAAGGCACGCCGCAATCCATGCAACGGCTGGCCTGCTCCTGACGGTCGCGCGTGTTGAGTGTCTGTTCCACCTCGCCAAAATCATGTATGCGGTCGTGAACAGGTCTGTATCCGGCCTCCTTGCGGGGAACAGTCAGAAAAGCTGGGGAAGAAGACCCTCCCCCTGCCCTCCCTTGTAGGGAGGGAGTGGAATGTATTTGACTAATTGCGTTCTTTTCCATTTGTATATTTTTTGTATTTTTTGAAAGGTAACCACTCCCTCCCTACAAGGGAGGGCGGGGGTGGGTCGTTAGTAATCTCTTTGCACGTTCTCGATTTTCTCTTTTAGCTTTTTCATCTGTTCTTCCTGCAGGACGCGTTTGTACTCGATGGGTACGACCTGAATGAAATCCTCGACATAGCGTTGCCAGTCGTCGAGCATTTGTCCTGCGAGGGCGGAGCCTGTATGGAGGTAATGCTGACGAATAAGTTCGAGCAGTTCCTTGCGGCTGGCAGTGTCCTCCACAAGGTTAATCTCCACCATATCCATGTTGCAGAAGTAGTCGAAGGTGCGGTCTGGGTCATAGACGTAGGCCAGGCCACCGCTCATGCCTGCAGCGAAGTTGCGTCCCGTCTTGCCGAGCACCACTACGCGCCCGCCTGTCATATACTCGCAGCAATGATCGCCTGCACCTTCTATGACAGCAATGGCTCCGCTGTTTCGCACGCCGAAACGCTCGCCGACCTGTCCGTTGACGTATAGCTCGCCGCTCGTTGCGCCATACAAGCCCGTATTGCCTGCTATGATATTCTCCTCGGCGGGAAAACCGCCGAGCACTGAGGCGTGTGGAGGCAGAATGCTGATGCGTCCTCCGCTCAGGCCTTTGCCGAAGTAGTCGTTTGCTTCGCCCTCGAGCCTCAGACTCAGTCCTCTCACAGCAAATGCGCCAAACGATTGTCCTGCAGAACCTTTAAACTTGATATTGATGGTTCCGTCTGGCAATCCTGCCTCGCCATATTTCTTGGCAATAACACCCGAAAGCATTGTTCCGACGGCACGGTCGGTATTCTTAATGACATAGTCGAGCGTCGTCTCTTCCTGCTCGTCAATGCTCTTTTGCACTGCTTTAATTATCTCTTCATCTTTAACGCCGCTGATTTTCGTGAACTCGCCGCGGTCCCAATAGAGAGGTTTGTCTGTGGCGGGCTTGTAGAGCAGGCGGGAGAAATCGATGGTGCGCCATTTGTTAGCAGCAGGATTCCCGACGGGGGAACCGTCGGGCGCACTGACCTCAAGGAGGTCTGTGCGGCCGATGATGTCCTTCAGTTTGCGGACGCCGATTTCAGCGAGGTATTCGCGTACCTGCTGTGCGAGGAAGGTGAAGAAGTTGACTACATACTCGGCACGCCCCATGAAACGGGCACGAAGGCGTTCATCCTGTGTAGCCACACCTACAGGACAAGTGTTGGTATTGCACTTGCGCATCATTACACAACCCAAAACGATGAGCGGCAGGGTGCCGAACGAGAACTCGTCTGCCCCTAGCATAGCCATGATGATGACATCCTTGGCGGTCTTCAGTTGGCCGTCAGTCTGTAAGCGCACTTGATTGCGCAAGCCGTTCTTTACAAGCGTTTGTTGCGTTTCGGCAAGACCAATCTCAGGACTGATGCCAGCAAAGCGCATGCTACTTGCAGGACTTGCACCCGTACCGCCTTCGGCACCGCTGATGACGATGAGATCGGCCTTCGCCTTCGCCACTCCGGCAGCAATGGTTCCCACGCCACTTTCGGCAACCAGCTTCACGCTGACGGCTGCCGTCGGGTTGATGTTCTTCAGGTCGAAGATGAGTTGTGCAAGGTCCTCGATGCTATAGATGTCGTGATGAGGTGGTGGAGAGATAAGGCTGATGCCGGGAATGGCGTTACGCGTCTTGGCAATAATCTCGTTCACCTTGAAGCCGGGCAGCTGTCCGCCCTCGCCAGGCTTTGCCCCCTGTGCCACCTTGATCTGAATCTCTTCGGCATTCACAAGGTATTCAGCCGTCACACCAAACCGACCAGATGCAATCTGCTTGGTCTTGCTGGAGAGGCTGACGCCGTCCACTTCCGAGTGGTAGCGAGCATTGTCCTCGCCACCTTCGCCAGTATTGCTTCGCGTGCCAAGTTTGTTCATTGCCAAGGCCAAAGCTTCATGTGCCTCAATGCTCAAGGCACCAAACGACATGGCACCCGTCACAAAATGCCGGACGATGCTCTCCACGGGCTCTACTTCGTCGATGGGTATGGGAGAAACCTCATTCCCAGCTCCTATGGCGGTTGACGCCTTCTTAAAGGCGAGGAAATCACGGAGGAAGATGGGGGATTCTTTTCCATCGACAGACTTTGCCCACTCTTTGAACTTCTCGTAGGAACCTATGCGGCAAGCGATTTGCAACTTGGAAATGGTCTCGGGGTTCCAAGCGTGCTTGATACCATCCTTTCGCCAAGAGAACTGACCGTTGTTGGGCAGGAACTCATTAATATCAGCAGGTTTGAAAGCTTCATTATGCAGGCGGATAGCATCACGAGCGATCTCATTCAGCCCAATGCCACCGATGGTGCTTACCTCTGTGCCGAAGTACTTCCTGAGCAAATCCTCGCCAAGTCCGATGCTCTCGAAGATCTTTGCGCCACGATACGAGCGAATGGTCGAAATGCCCATCTTCGACATCACCTTCTTCAAGCCCTTATCGACCGCTTTGATATAGTTGGCTTCTGCGGTAGCGTATTCCTCTTGTATCTTGTGCTTCTTCACGAGATCGTCCAAGACGGCGAAGGTCATGTAGGGGCAAATGGCACTCGCTCCATAACCCAGCAGTAAGGCCGCGTGCATCACCTCACGAATCTCGCCACTCTCTACGATAAGAGCCGTTTGTACGCGCTTGCCGACGCTGATGAGATAGTGATGAACGGCCGAGACGGCCAACAAACTTGGAATGTAGAAAGCCTCACCCTCGGCCCCTCCCTCAGAGGCGAGGGGAGTAGAAACCTCTGCATTGTCGATTTTATCTGTTAGGATAATATAGTTGTAGCCTTCGTCCACAGCTTGTTCCGCGTCCTTGCAGAGCTTATCAAGAGCCATTCCCAATGCTTCTCCGGCCTGAGAGCATTCGTTCCCCTCCTTGCAAGGAAGGGGCGTGGGGGTGGGCCTGAATGTCATCTCAAGTTTCTTGGTCCGGAATCCCTTATACCTTATATTACAAAGAATATCCAGTTGCGTATTGGTCAGCACTGGTTGTGGCAAGCGTACCATCTTGCAGTTGGAGGCATCGGGAGTCAGGATGTTTGTGCCTACGGCGCCAATGTACTCCGTCAACGACATCACCAGTTCTTCACGGATGGGGTCGATGGCAGGGTTCGTTACCTGTGCGAACTGCTGACGGAAGTAGTTGAAGAGAATCTGCGGACGGTCGCTGATGACGGCCAGCGGTGTGTCATTGCCCATTGCCGCCACAGGCTCCTGTCCCGTCGTTGCCATGGGGATAATGGTCTTGTCGATGTCTTCCTGACCGAAGCCAAAGCAGATGAGCTTACGCTCGTAGTTCTCAACCGTGTTACTGACATGCCGACCGCTCTTGAGAGTCTCCAGCTGGATGCGGTTCGTTTGTAGCCATTCGCGATAGGGATGCGCCTTGGCCAGTTGTTCCTTGAGCTCGCCATCGTAGTAGATTTTGCCTTCCTGCGTGTCGATGAGCAATATCTTACCCGGTTGCAAGCGGCCTTTGCTGACGACGTCGCTTGGCTCGAAGTCCATCACACCGACTTCCGAAGCCACAACCATCATGCCTTGACGAGTAATCGTATAGCGGCTGGGACGGAGGCCGTTTCTGTCCAGCATGCCGCCTGCAAAACGGCCGTCCGAGAACAGCAATGCAGCAGGGCCGTCCCACGGCTCCATCAATATAGAGTGATATTCGTAGAAAGCCTTGAGGTCTTCTGAAATCGGGTTCTTGTCGTTGAAGCTCTCAGGTACAAGTATAGCCATGGCCGGCGGCAACGACAGGCCGCTCATCATCAGGAACTCGAAGACATTAGCGAGCGAGGCAGAGTCGCTCATATTCGGCTGAACAATAGGCCGCAAGTCCGTTATATCGCCCAATGCTTCGCTGTTGAGCACGCTCTCACGGGCCTTCATCCATCCACGGTTGCCGCGAATGGTGTTGATCTCGCCGTTGTGGGCCAGCAGACGGAACGGCTGGGCCAGCGACCATGTGGGGAATGTGTTGGTGGAGAAACGCGAGTGAACCAGCGCCAGTCCGCTCGTGAAATAGGGATTAGACAGATCTGGGAAATAGCGGCGCAACTGTCCGCTGGTCAACATACCTTTATAGATGAGATTC
>JAEEGL011813360.1_pt1 | contig 48120 bp, 45 predicted proteins | sample 9134231 | NCBI WGS metagenome assembly JAEEGL01 (sample SAMN16246548, study PRJNA631951) | gut metagenome | biome: gut microbiome; feature: rumen; material: fiber-attached | host: Bos | place: Iran: Karaj | collected 2018-10 | reverse complement strand
GTGGGCGGCTGCGCCGCCCCTCCTCTTTGCTTCTCCTCTCGCGCTTCTTTCGGGCGGCTGCGCCGCCCTACCCCTTCCGCTTCTCTTCGCTTCTTCGGCGGCTGCGCCGCCTCACTCTCCTCCGCACTCTCGTGGGCGGCTGGCGCCGCCCCCTCGCCCTTTCCTCTCTCCTCTCTATCAAACAATTATCAAACCTTTAACGCCGTCACAAGTCATAAACTTTTTTTCTTTTGCCATAATTGCTTAAACGTTTAAGGATTAATTATTTATTCTTGTTTTCGTTCTTATTATGAGGGTACAAATATAATAATAAATGCCGACACGGCAAAATTTATTTTTCAAAAGCAAAACACCCGATACGTTCTTTGCTGAAATGCAGCAATGATATAGGAAGTGTTTTTTTATTTTGTAGTTCCGGAAAAAAAGAGTATTTTTGCATTTTCAAAGTTAAAGGTTAACAATTGAAAATATGAAGAAGATTGTCATTATCGACGGTGGCCCGCGGAAGAATTTCAACACGGCCTCGATGCTGCAAAAGTTCGCCGAAGGGGCCAGCTCGGTCGGCGACCAGATTGAGGTGAAGACGGTGCGCCTGTATGAACTCGACTACAAGGGTTGCATGTCGTGCATGGCCTGTAAAATCAAGGGGATGGCATCGAATGTGTGCCGCTTCAAGGATGCGCTGACTCCCGTATTGGAGGAGATAGCGCAGGCCGACGGCTTGGTGCTGGGCTCGCCGATATACTTCGGCGATGTGACAGGCCAGATGCGCACCTTCCTCGAGCGGTTGGCGTTCCCATGGCTCTCGTACAACGACTACAGCCTCACGGCACCGAAGCGGATGCCCGTGGTGCTGGTGGAGACGATGAACGGCACGCCCGAAAGGAACAACAGCCAGGGCTACGGCTCGATGGAGCATTGCATCGCTGGAGCCCTTGGCCAGCCCGAGCGCCTAGTGGCCTACAACACCTACCAGGTGAAGGACTACAGCCGTTTTGAGCTGGGCGGATTCTCGGAAGAGGCCAAGCGTCAGTATCGAGACGAGCACTGGGAGGCAGACCTGCAGAGGGCCTTCGAGGCGGGAAAGAGAATGGGGAATGGCGTTATAACGAAATAACGGGATAACGTTATAACGAGATGATGGGATAACGAAAAAACGATACAATGAAGATCTCCAATTTCGGGTATTTCTGGCTTGACACATGGGTGATGGCCAATGTGATCCAGCTGGCGACACAGGATTTCTGCGCACGTTTCCTGAACCGCAGCAACGACCCCTGCGGACGGCAGTATGACCAGATGACGCAGGCGGCACGGTCGGCTCCGGCCAATATCGCCGAAGGCAATTCGCGTCATTCCACCTCGAAGGAGACTGAGATGAAGTTGACGGATGTGGCTCGCGCAACGCTCTCGGAGCTTGCCAACGACTATCTGAACTGGCTACTCAAGCATGAGCAACTTCCGTGGTCGATACATTCGGCGGAATATGCCGCTGTGGCAAATACGCGATTCGACAAGCCCGAGTATCAGGACGATGTGCTATATCAGAGCAGCATCCACATTCTGAAACAGAAGCACCGCTTCGACACCTGGCTGCAGTCGGAGGACTCGATGACGGTGGCCAACTGCCTGCTGGTGCTTTGCAACCGCCTTATCATGATGCTGAGCAAGCAGATAGAAAGCCAGCTGGCGACATTCCGCGAGGAAGGTGGTTTTACGGAGGCGCTGACGGCCGAACGCCTGGCGCACCGCGCGGAGCAGGGCCTCCAGGCCGATGCACCCACCTGTCCGGTTTGCGGCAAGCCCATGATCAAACGTGTGGCGAAGAAGGGAATGAACTCAGGGCGGGAGTTCTGGAGCTGCTTGGGATACCCGCAATGCAATGGGACGAGAAATATAGGATGAAGGCGTTATTTCGTTATGACGAGATAACGTTTTAAACCAATGAGAAAGACAATGGCAAACGGAAATATGAAAACGTTGAAGGAAATACTTGGATATCTGCTGGGGGCGGTGCTTTTCGTGGTGCTGATGCCGGCGGTGATGTGGCTGGCGTCGGGGATGCCGCCCATAGTGCATATCGGCGCCTTGAGGGCCACGATAACGGGTGTGCTGATGATTGGCGGTTTGTCGTTGAGCATCTGGACCATCGTCTATATGAAACGTCGCGGCAAGGGCAACCCGATGGACGCCTTCGGCCACGAGGTGGCGCCACGCACGCAACATCTGATGACCGACGGCCCCTACCGCCTCAACCGCAACCCGATGCTCACAGGCACGCTGACCTTTCTGGCTGGCTGCGTGGTGTGGCTTTGGACCTGGCAGGCGGCGCTTGTGTGGGTGGGTTTCTTTGCCATCATGCTGGTGCAGGTCGTCAGCGAGGAACGACGTCTGCAACGCGATTTCGGCGACGAATACAAGGATTATTGTCGTCGTACACGCAGATTTTGAATTAAGGAATACTCGATATGATCAAGGTCTACTATTTCAGCCCTACGGGAGGCACGAGGCGGGTGGTGCAGAACTTGGGCGACCGGCTGGGCGCGCTGTTGGGTGCGGAGGTGGAATACCATTCCTACACCTTGCCGCGTGAGCGCGAGGAGTTGCCACAGGTGGAGGCAGGGGATGTCGTCGTGTGGGCGACGCCCGTCTATGCGGGACGCATACCCAACAAGACGCTCGACTACGTGCGTCGTGCACTCCATGCCGACGGTAATCCGGCGGTGGCGCTCGTCACCTTCGGCAACCGTGCCTACGACAACGCGCTGGCCGAGCTGGTGGGCCTGATGGAGGAGGGTGGCATGCGGCCCATCGGCGCCGCCGCTATGGTGACGCGCCACGCTTTCAGCGACACCCTGGGTGCCGGACGCCCCAACGAAGAAGACCTTGCGGCCCTCGACCGTTTCGCCGCCCAAGTGGCAGAGAAACTCTTAACTCATAACTCTAAACTCTTAACTGTCTCTGTTCCCGGCGAGGCGCATCCCGAGAGATACTATACCCCCTTGAAGACCAACAATGCCCCCGCGGGATTCCTCAAAGCCAAGCCCTCGTGCAACAGCGCGTTGTGCACGCGTTGCGGCGAGTGCATGGAGGTATGCCCGATGGGGAGCATCGGTGCGAAAGACGGTATGCCGACCTTCGACGGCATTTGCATCAAATGCCAGGCCTGCCGCCGACGTTGTCCCACCGGCGCCATCGCCTTCACCGACCCCGAGTACCTCTCCCACGTGGCTATGATTGAGCGCACCTTCGCCGCCCCGAAGCGGGCGGAGTTCTTTGTGGCAGAAACAATAAACAACCAATAAATGGAGATAACGACCCTTCTGGAAACGGACGACCGAACGGTGTTGCGCAGCTGGATGGAGAATAACCACCAGACGGAGCGCGAGGTGTGGGTAGCCACCTATCGTGGCAAGCAGCCGATGGCCTATGCGCTGCCGTATGTGGAGGTCGTTGAGGAGGCCCTCTGCTTCGGATGGATCGACTCCACCTGCAAGCGGCTGCCCGACAGCCGCTTGGCCCAACGCCTCTCGCCGCGCCGCAAGAACAGCCACTGGACGGAACTCAACCTTAAACGGTGCCAAGAGTTGGAGCAGCGGGGCTTGATGACTGAGGCGGGGAGAAAGGCGTTGCCAATTGTGAATTACGAAAGTTGAATTTTGAATTATGATTGAAATCGATACAACCAATATGTGCTCGCACCTGCAGCGGAAGCTGTTCGACGAGAATGGCGAATACCACCGCCTCTGGCTGGCGATGCAGGAGGATGCGGAGCTGACGGCGGTGGTGCGCTCGCGGCAGCTGCATATCTACCGCAACGGGAAGAAAGTGCTGGTGCTGGCCGGCAAAGCGGCACCAAAGGTCGTCAGGGAAGACAAACTATGTGTAATGGTTAATGGTTAAAGATTAATGGTTAATGGTTAAAGGTTAATGATTAATGGTTATGGATAATAATTCTCGATTTTCACTTCTCACTTCTCGCTTCAATATTCGTCCGGCGAAGGCCGATGAGGCAGGCCTTGTGCTGGAGTTCATCAAGAAACTGGCTGAGTATGAGAAATGCGCCGACGAGGTGGTGGCCGACGAGGCGACGGTGCATCACTCGCTCTTTGTGGAGCGCTCGGCCGAGGTGCTCTTCGCCGAAGAAGATGGCGAGGTGATAGGCTTCGCCCTGTTCTTCCACAACTTCTCCACCTTTGTGGGTCGCAAGGGCCTCTACCTCGAGGACCTCTTCATCGTGCCCGATAAGCGTGGCAGAGGCTACGGGAAAGCCCTGCTGAAACACCTGGCGCAGCTGGCTGTGGAGCGCAACTGCGGCCGCATGGAGTGGATATGCCTCGACTGGAACCAGCCGGCCCTGAAGGTCTACCGCAGCATCGGAGCCGTGCCGATGGACGAGTGGACGGTGCAGCGGCTGGACGAGGCGGCGTTGAAGAAGTTTGCTGAAGAATAACAGCCGATGGAACAGATAGAACGAATCGCACGGATGGAACAGCAGCTGGAGGTGGCGTCACGAGCCGTGAAAGGGCTGGCAGCGGCCCTCGACGACTATGAGGCGGCGCAGGAAGCATTGCGCGAGTTGGAGGCTTACTACGGCAGCGAGGATTGGAGACAGGACTTTGCGGCCGACGAAGCCGGACGGCTGCCCAAGGAGATGAAACGCGGTGTGCTCAGCGAGGATGCCGTGTGGAACCTGCTGGAGGAGCGCGACAGGTTGGAATTGCGGATTAAAGGGAAACTACAATAAAACAATGACACACACTACCGCCAGCTGGACAATCAGTATGGCCGGCACCCCGTAGCGGAACTTCTTGTGCTGGGTCTTGTGGCGGAACACCTTCATCGCCAACAGGGCTCCTATGCTGCCACCAAGAGCGGCGAGGAGAAGGAGCGTTGCCTCGGGAATGCGCCAACGGTTGTGGCGGGCTTTCCATTTGTCGATGCCGTAAGAAATGAAGGTCAGCAGGTTTACGGCAAGGAGGTAATACAGGGCAATCTTCAAATATATTGTCATACCGCGCGGAGTGTTACGTCGACGCTGTCGCCGAATGTTTTGCCGATCCGCTGGCGGATGGCTTTGGTGATACCGATGATGTAGCAGATGTGTCCGTCGGCATCCTTCACGCCCATATTGACCACGCTGCCGCTATAGGGCACACCGTCGAAGGTGGCCTCCACCTTCAGGCGTCCCTTGCCATATTCCCTGCAGATGTCAATGGGCACCACCACGTAGGCGGCGTCCATGTCGCCGCTGCGTTCGATGCGGGCAGTAAAACGGTGTTCCATGTATATGTTTGTTTTACGACAACAAAAGTACATTTTTTTTCTGATTCCGGAAAAAAGAGTTATCTTTGCATCAGTTTATCGTATAATCTACCGAGACGTATAATACTCTGAAACGGGGTCAGTTAGAGGTTCCAGATAAACGCTGATGATTGACCTAAAATTAAATCAATTTACAGGGTAAGATACGCAAGAAAACGACCATTCTTGTCGCCCTTATGGCGACTTTTTTTTCTTAAACAATTAAACCTATGTCAAAGAATCGAACTCAGCATTTAGTCTATGCTTTAATTACGGTTTTCATTACCGTTCACCTGTTTGTTTTTTATAGCCTGTATGTTATCGAAGGCGACAGCTTGATGCAGGCGACTGGAACAGCCTCGGTACTGCAGGCACTCGACAGTCAGGGCGGAGTTTATATGCTCGGCACTTATCTGCCTATATGGCTGATGATTCTCATCGAGACAGTTTGCGCTTTCGTGCTTGCGGTGGCGATGGGCAGCCCTCTGGCTTTCCGACTGGCCAGCCGCAAGTTTGACCCACGCCGCAACCACCCGATGATATTCGAGTCGGCCATCATCACAGCCACCGTTTGCCTCATGTGTCCGTCGATGAGCCTCTTGGCTGATTTCTTTTATTATCCTTATTATAAGGGGTTTGACGTCATCGACTTCTTGTGCCGTTGGTTCCGTCTGGTATGCTACAACCTGCCGTTTGCCTATTTCTCACAGATGTTCTTTGTACAGCCTTTTGTGCGGTTTGTCATACGCCGGCTTTTCGCCAGCAACATAGCACAGCGAAACGAACAGAACAGCAACAAGACAGTCAAGCCATCGGACGAGACCGAGGCCATCGCCGACGTGATCATCCGCGAAGACGAGATTGCTGCTACAGATTAAAATACCGATAATAAATCACCTAAAAAACAATTATTATGTCAGTAACCAACTTGAACGAAATCGACAAGGCAGATGTGCTCGTAGCCGGTCTGCGGAAACACCTCAAAGAGGCACAGGCGCTCGGCATCACCACCGATGCCCTCAACCGCCTGGAAGAAGCCGCCAAAGCCCTGCGGCAGAAGGACGCCGAGGTTGACGAGCTGCGTCGTCAGGCCACCCTCAAGGCGCACGAGAACATGGAATTGATTGCCGACCTCAAGGCCCAGATGCTTTCCATGCGCAAAGCCGTCAAAGCCCGCTACCCGCAGTACGAGTGGCTCAAGTACGGCGTGCAGGACAAACGATAAACAACGTTCACTGCCCTCCGAACACCAGCTTGAAGAAGGCCACAGTTTGGGCGATAACCTGCGGGCGGCGGCGGGTGATGGTATGGTTTTCACCCTCGACGACCTGGAGGGTGGCGCGGTCGCCGTAGGTCTGCAGGAAGCGTTCGCTGCACCACATCGGCACTATACCGTCGCGGTCGCCGTGAAGCAGAAGCACCGGCCCTGAATATGAGGCTGCGGTGCTGTAGATGTCAAGCTGCTGGGTGGTGACGAGGTATTCGCGACCCAGCTTGTACATACCCCAGCAGCGGATATACTCCGGCGGGTCCTTGGGGTCGAAACGGGCGTTGAAGAGCTTGCCCCCTTGGCAGGCCTCCTTGATGACGGAGCCGGGTGCCAGCAGCACCAATCCGGCAAGGGCATTGCCGCCTTCAGCTGCCAACCGGCCCGCCGTCATTGAGGCAACGACGCCACCCTGCGAATGCCCCAGCAATCCGATGGCAGTCACGTAGGGCAACCCCTGCACATAGTTCCATACGGCGCGTGCGTCCGCCAGCTCCTTCTCGATGGTCATGTCCTGTTTGCGACCCTCACTCTTCCCGTGTCCGTCGAAATCGAAGCGGATAGAGGCGATGCCTGCTTCGGCGAGTCCTCGGGCCAGCTGCGGCATGGGACCATAGTCCTTGCTGGAGAAGATGCCGTGCATCAGTATCACCATCGGACAACTGTCCTTGGCGGTGTCGAAGCCGTCGGGCAGGGTGACCTCGAAGGCGATGCCCCCTTCGGGTCCACGCACCGCATACTCTTGTGTCCTGCAACTGGCGAAGAGCAACGACACCAACAGGGCTAACAATATATAGCGGGTGGTTTGTTTCATGTCATTATTATCTATGCTACAATCAAGTCGGCGAGGGTGCCTTTGGCGGCACGCAGCAGGTCTTGTGGGGCCAGGCGGAACTGCAGCCCGCGCTGTCCGGCGCTGCAATAGACGTAGTCGGCATCCATCAGGCTCTGGTGGAACCAGGTGGGCAGCGGTTTCTTCATGCCGATGGGCGAGCAACCGCCCCGGATGTAGCCCGTCAGCGGCAGCAACTCCTTCACGTGAATCATCTCCACCTTCTTGTTGCCCGTCACCTTGGCGGCCTTCTTGAGGTCCACCTCCTCGGCGCCAGGGATGACGCAGACGAAAAGACCCGTCTTGTCGCCTCGCAACACGAGGGTCTTGAATATGCGTTCGATGGGTTCTCCCAGCACTTCGGCGGTATGCTCTGCACCCAGGTGCTCCTCGTCAACCTCGTAGGGTATAAGCTCGTAGGCAATCTTCAGCTGGTCGAGCAGCCGCGCCGCGTTGGTCTTCTTGGTTCCTTTGTCTGCCATTCAAGCCTCCTTCCATTTGAAGTTCTCTTTTCCAGCTCCAACCTCGAAGTTGTACTTGACGATGCCGAGGTCAAGCTTTGCCCACCCCACCAGGGAGAAACGTGCGTGGGCGGCGACGGAGTGCCCGTCCACCAACTCAAACTCAAACTTCTGCTGATGTACCGCTGTGGGCGCCAGCATAGCAGCCTCCATCCCTTTCCTGAACCAATCGGGCATTGCGCCAGAGAGCTTGACGAACCGCTCCATCGGTCGCATGGGGTGCTGCACACCTTGATTGGCACCGTAGCCGAGGGCGACGACGCAATGCAGTTTCTCACCGTCGGCAATCACGTAGCGGTCGGGCTGCCTGCCTACCGATAAGCCCACCCAGCAGCTATTGAGGCCCAGCGTCTGCGCCAGCAGCACCAGATGCTCGCCATAGTAGCCTATGGCCTCGTCGGCACCTTTGGGACCCACCATCGCCAAGTAATTACGCACTCCTGCGAAGCGGCCATACTTGACCATACCGCCGGTGAAGGCCTTGGGCTCGTCGAGCACAAGCTGGATGTGCAGCCCGCCTTCCCGATTGCACAGAGCAATCTCTTCTTCAAGCCGCTTGACAATCCCGGCCTCGATGGGCTTCTCCTGATACTGCCGCACCGAATGCCGTGCGACGATGGCTTCCTGTAATGTCATAATATTCCGATTGTTTTCATCATTTCGTTGTAATACCCGGCTTTCTCCTCCAGCTTCATGGGGTAGGCGCGAGAGGAGGAGGGCATGCGCCAGAGGCGCATCGGTCGGCCAGCGAGGGTGAACCCGTTGTAGGTACCCATAGCGGGGACGGGGACACCATAGTCGTCGGTGAGCACCGAGAAACTCTTCTGTCCCGTGCAGACGATATCGTGGCAGCGGGGAATTTGCTCGAGCAAGGCGGGGATATCGGTCTTCTCTACAATCTCGAGGTCTTTGTCGGAGGCGTTGCCGCTGAGTCGACGCACGGCGCAGGCGGTGTCGTAGATGGCAATGCCGCTCTCTTCGAGCAATGCTTGAATGTCAGATTGCTTGAATGTCTTATGTTCGGCATCAACCAGCCGCTGCGAGTCGCCGAAGAACACCAGCCCGAATATCTCCCACATCATGTTGGACCTATTGGGATAGAAGAAGTCCATGCACCAGCGCTTGCGCGGCGGCGGAAAACTGCCGAGCATCAGCAAACGCGCCCGTTCGGGCAGGAACGGCCGCAACGGATGTCGCTCTATGTCAATCGCATTCACACATCAAAAACGCACAACGGACGTTCTTATTGTCCCGCACGACAAAAAGATACAATTAAACCGCGCACGATTGATTCCACAGCAACGCCACAACAACACCGACGAAACTCCGAGATTTGTCCGTGTACAGTCGGACCAACTACGGAGGAACTACGGAGGAACTACGGAGAAACCCCTCTATATATGATGAAAAGCAATTATTTATATCGCAGAAAGCCACTATATATGCTGTTTTTGAGTCAATTGAATCCCTTGACGGAGGAGAAAAGAGAGGTGGCAAAAGAGGTGGAAATAGGGTAAAAATCCCTTAATTAAATCGTGCATGACCAACTTCGAGACTTGTCGGCAGAGCCGACGGCACACCACAAGACTTCGAGAAACAACAATAATTTCAACTTTCAACTTTCAATTTTCAATTTTATTTGTATCTTTGCACTCGAATTCAGGTTTCAGCAAAAGCAGTAGAATCTTTAAACTTTAAACCCTAAACCACTTATGACCACCACCATCATCATCGCAATAATAGCTGCCGTAGCGGGTCTGCTGGCAGGCCTGCTGACAGGGAGCCGCGGGCGGGGAAGCAACATAGCCCGGATAGAGATGCTCGGCAAGCAACTGGAAGAGAGCCGTCAGAACCACCAGCGGCAGGTGGACGAGATGCGGCAGGAGCACCGGCAGCAGCTGCAGCAGCAGCTGGACGAAGCGGCACAGTCGATTCAGACCGTCAAAGCGGAGGCCGCACAAACCCTGCAGACCGCCAAGGAAGAGGCAGCCATAGCTTTGGCCAACTACAAAGAGGAAGTGAGAAAACGCCACGAGCAGGTGATGGAAGAGACGCGCCGGAGCTACGAGAAGCTCATCGACGAGCAGGAGCGGCGCCACACCGCCGACACCGAGGCCCTCGAACAGCGATTCAACAGCACCGTCAAGATGCTCAAAGAGCAGATGGAGAACAGCACCAACGAGATGCTCAAGCAACGACAGGAGGAATTCACCGCCGTCAGCAGCAAGGGAATCGCCGGCATCGTGAATCCGCTGAAGGAGACCATGGAAAAGATGAAGGAGGAGATGGCCAAGAACTCGACTGTGCAGACGACCATGAGCGCTGAAATCAAGACCAACATGGAGCACATGATACGCCAGAGCATCGAGGCGCAGCGGAGCGCCGAAGAACTGACACGTGCCTTCAAGCACGAGAGCAAGACGCAGGGCGACTGGGGCGAGGTGATACTGAGCAACCTGTTGACACAGCAAGGATTCACCGAAGGAAAAGACTTCGAGACACAGGTCGTCATGCGCGACGGGGACGGCAACATCATACAGCCCCACGAGGGCGACAACCTGCGCCCCGACGTGCTGTTGCACCTCGACCAGCAGCGCGACGTCATCATCGACTCGAAGGTGTCGATGACGGCCTACATCAACTATGCCAACGCGCAGGACGAACTCTCGCGGCGCCAGTACCTGAAAGAGCACGTAGCCAGCCTGAAGAGCCACGTCGATGAACTGTCGGCCAAGAACTATCCGCAGTATCAGGTGAACCCGCACCTGGACTTCGTCATCATGTTTGTGCCACAGGTGCCCGCACTTTGGGCCGCCACCAACGAAGAGCCGTCGCTCTGGCAGGAGGCCATGCAGAAGAAAGTGTTCATCGCCGACGAGCACACCCTCTATGCCGCCTTGCGCATCATCCGCATCACGTGGACGCATATCGACCAGGAGAAGAACCACCAGCGGCTGTACGACCTGGCACAGGAGATGATCGAGCGCACGGGCAACTTCCTGAAAGACTACAACAACGTGGGGAAGAACCTGCAAGATGCCCTCGATGCCTACGAAAGTGGCAAGAAACGCCTCATGCCCGACGGGCGCAGCATCACCACCACAGCCAACCAGATACTGGCCCTGGGACTTGACAACACCAAGACCAGCAAGAAGAAAAAGAGCCAGGTGACCATCATCCCGACGGAGTATCTGGACACCCAGTCGGCCGCTACGCCGGAGAGCCCAACCGCTGAACAGACAGATGTCGGATAAAAATATTTTGTCACGTGCAAAAACATTTGTATCTTTGCACTTTGAAAAGCCACACCACCTCGGTATTAAACCATAACACCATACAGCCATGTTAGGATTCTCCAGCAGGAACAGCAAGGCCTCCCTCGCCCCGCCGACGGGATGGGAGACGGCACCGGACATTGCCATCATCTACCGCAGCGAATTGGACTACATCTCGCGCTGCGTGCTCGACTATCCCGACATAGAGACAGGGGGCAACCTGTTCGGCTACTGGAACAATGCCGGTCAGCCGGTGGTGCTCTATGCTCTGGGGCCGGGCGAGAATGCCACCCATCAGCTGGCGTTCTTCATTCAGGACATGGGCTATTTCGGGACGATTTACAACGAGTTGAATCACCGTTTCCTCCTGTCGCACATCGGCGAGTGGCACTCGCATCACCAGTTGGGGTTGGCCCGCCCCAGCGGCCACGACGCCTCGACAGCCTACCGCACCGTGCAGGCCACCCATCGGAGAAGCCTGTTGCTCTGCATCGCCAACTGGCGCAACGGTCGCACTACGGTGAACCCATATTCTTTCCACCAGAACATGCCCACAGGCTACGTCGATGCCCAGTGGCATATCGTCGAGCAGGAGAGTCCGTTCCGGCCGGTAATCGATGCCGCGATGGGCAATCTGCTGAGGCACCCGCTGACTGCCGAGGCATCGCACGGTTCCCTGCGCACCCTTGGGCAGCCAGAGAAGCAAGGGCCCAGCCTCAGCCTGACCGACAGCCATTGGCTGCGTCAGGAGGGAGGCATCGGACTGATGCGCAAGATGGTGTCTGTGGTGGAAGAGCTGGCCGAGGGGAGGAAGACCTCCTTCCAAGCCGACCAGGCAGAGGGCATCATCCGCATCCTGCCCGAGGGTGTTGACTGGAGCATCGATCTGGCTTCCGACTTCCCGCAATCGTCTCCCATACTGAAACTCCATGGGCAGCCCGCCGACATGCAGCCCGCCTGGACGCCCCTCCGCGGATTCGACGACGCCCTGAAAGCCTTCACCCGCTGGATTACTGAAGCATTGTCAAGTCAAACCAATATCCAACAACCATGATATCACAAGACCGTTACCAGGCTGAGGATGCCATATTGTCGCACTACATACCGCGCACGTCCTTTCGGTTTGAGAACATCTACTCCAACCATCCTGTATTGAAAATCACCTACGTGACCCGCAACAGGGCAAGCTATGTGCTATACTTCGACCTTGCCGGTTTCCCGAACAACAAGCCGAAAGTATACGTCATGAAGATGATGTACGACAAGAACGGGCACCCCATGGACAGCATTTCGGCCACCAACCACACCCTGCAGTCATGGAACGGATGGACCCAGCTGTGCCACTACTCCGACGAGCACTGGAGACCCAACATCACCCTGATGCACGTGTATATCAAATGCGCGGCTTGGCTAGAGATATATCAAGCCCATCTACGCACAGGTTACAACATCGGGGCCATACTGGCACACCAGCAGAGCCACGTGCCTTACTATGGGGCATAAGCATCAGGGATACTAACACATTAAAACATACATAAAATGGGAAACGAAAACTTTGCAGGCTTGGATGAACTCGAACAAGCCCTTCAGAACGGCGGAAAGAATGGAGACATCTACTTCGAGAACGGGCAACTGACCACCGAGAAGAACCCTTACGAGGAGTCGCTGACTGCAACCGAACCGTTGAAACACGGTTGGGCAAACCGCTAGAGACTATGGAGCGTACGTACTACGTTGACGGAAGCGAGGTGCAAGCGTTTCTGTCGGGGGATGTTATTACTGCCCCGGGAGTGGCTTACGAATGGGAAGGCGAGGGCGTAGTGCACCTGCACCTCAAGCCGCTGAAACACGCCTACGGCCTGTGCCGGACGGTGCTCTTCACCCGGGAACCACATCCGGCTGCCGACGCAGATACGGACTACACGGTGTGTGTGGCCGAGGACGGTAGTTGCACCGTGTGGACGGCCGGAGCATCCAATCAAGCCCGGACCATCCCCACAAAGGAGAACCTCTACTCGCGCAACCACGGCATACTGGAGCTGGGCATTTTGGAGAACAAGCGCGTGGTGATAATAGGTCTCGGCAGCTTCGGCTCACAGATAGCCATCGAGCTCGCCAAAGCGGGCGTAGGTAATTTCGCCTTGATGGACTTCGACCGCATCGAGCTGCACAACCTGGCCCGCCACACCGCCACCACCCGCGACCTGGGGCGCCTCAAGACCGACGTCCTCCGCGAGGCGATAGAGGGCAAGAATCCTTATGCCCATGTCGACCTCTTCCCCATCGACATCAACCAGCACCTCGAGACATTGCTGGACGAATGCCGCAAAGCCGACTTGGTCATCTGTGCCACCGACAACAACCTTTCGCGCATCAACATCAGCCAGGCGCTCATCAACACCCAGACTCCGGGCATATTCGGCAGCGCCTTGACGCGCGCCGAGGGCGGCTGCGTGTTCCACTATCAGCCCGGTGGCCCGTGCTACAACTGCTTTCTAGGCAATGGCCTCATCGCCGGTGCACGTGAGGAGGTGAGCAGCGTGGAGGCCGGCCGGCGCAGCGGTCAGATTGCCGCCTATACCTCACCCGAAGACGCCGATGCAGTGGTGCAGGTTGGCTTGAGCGCCGACATAGAACCCATTTGCAATATGGTGGTGAAGCTGGCCTTGGTGGAACTTTCGCGCGGCACCGAGTCGGGCATCAGCTCGCTGGAGAAAGAGCTGGTGTTTCCGGCCTACCTATGGGTGAACCGGCGTGAGCGGCACTTCCTGCGGTTCGCCTCCTTTGCCGACCCCGGCAACCGGCCCACCATCATGCGCTGGTACGGCATCCGCATGCAAAAGGACGAGAACTGTGTACTATGCGGCAAGGCGCATGATTTCGTGGTGGAGCAGAAACTGCTTGATGACATGGGCGTGACGCTGGACGACCTCCAGGCACAGACCGCCGACCTTGACCAAACCCTTGCCGAACTATAGTTTAATCCATTATGGCAACCAACTTACCGCTCAACAACGATACCCGGGAACTGATGGAGGGTGCTTCCGCCATCTGCCGTCGCTTCCACATCGCCTGCATCGAGCCCGCCGTGCTCTTCATGGCCATCCAGCAACGCTACGCGAACGAGCTGGCGCATTTCCTCACAGGCATAGGCATCAACCCCGACACCTTCTATCCGCGCGTGGCGCAAAGCATGAATGGTCTTGAGCGGTGCAACGTCTCTGGAAGCGCCGTGCGAGTCTCCCCCACCGTGCTCAAAGCGCTTGAGCTGGCGCCACAAGTAGGACAGCAGATACACGACACCATGCATCCCCACGCCGGCCTCGCGGCGGCGCTCCTCTCCGTCCCCAGCCCGCTGCAGCAACTGGCCAGCCAGGCCGGCTTTTCGCTCAGACAACTGACGCAGAGCAACGAGCCGGCACCTACGCCCGCCTCCGACCTTTCGCCCCGACCCTCTGGCCAGCAAAGGCGACATTGTCCTACCATCGAGCGCTATTGTGTCGACATGATTGAGCAGGCACGAGCAGGGAAGATACACCCCGCCATCGGGCGAGACAAAGAGATTCTCGACGTGCTCCAGATTCTCTCGCTGATGACCAAGAACAACGCGGTACTGGTCGGCGAACCGGGCACCGGCAAGACGGCCGTCGCCGAGGGGTTGGCCTTCCGGATGCTGAACAACGAGGTGCCGGAAGGCATGGAAGGCATGCGTCTGTTCCAACTCGACAGCGAAGCCATCAAGAGCGAGGAGGTGATGCGGCATATCATCGAGGAGGCCAAGGGAGACCCAAAGACCGTACTCTTCATCGACGAAATACACACCCTCATCGGCAACTGCTCGTGTGCCAACAACGAGGTGGCCAACCTGCTCAAACCCGAGATGGCACGTGGCACCATCAAGATTCTCGGCGCCACCACGCTCGACGAATACACCAAGCACATCGAGAAAGACAAAGCACTCGAACGGCGCTTCCAGAAGGTGCTTGTCGACGAGCCCGACATCGAAACCGCCATCAAAATACTCAACGGCATCAAACGTCGTTTCGAGCAACACCACCAGGTGACCATTCCCGAGGAGGTGGTCGCCGCCGCCGTGAAGTTCAGCCACCGCTACATAAGCGACCGCCGTCTGCCCGACAAGGCCATCGACCTGATGGACGAAGCCGCGTCGAATGCGCGCCTGCAGCACCATGACAGCGTGACGCAACACGACATCATGACCGCCGTCACACGTCGTACCGGCATCCCTCTGCAAAACCTCAGCGGCGACGAGACCGAGCGTTTACGCCACATCGAAGAGCACCTCCACCGCTCCATCATAGGACAACGCAAGGCCGTCAGCGCCGTAGCCGCAGCCATACGCCGCAGCCGCATGGGACTGGGCAACCCCAACCGACCCATGGGTTCGTTCCTTTTCCTGGGCACCACCGGCGTCGGCAAGACGGAACTCTGCAAAGCCTTGGCGGAGTTTCTCTTCGACTCGCGCGACAAGATTGTGCGCATCGACATGAGCGAATACCAACAGGAGTATTCCGTGTCCCGACTCTTCGGCGCCCCTCCGGGCTATGTCGGCTACGACCAAGGGGGGCAGCTCACCGAGGCCGTCCGCCGGAAACCCTACAGCATCGTGCTGTTCGACGAGATGGAGAAAGCACATCCCAAAGTCTACGAGACCCTCCTGCAGATGCTCGACGACGGCCGCATGACCGACGGACAGGGTCGCACCGTCGACTTCCGCAACACCATCATCGTGATGACCTCCAACATAGGCCAAGACATCATCGCCCGCAACCTCATCGGCCATACCGACGACGTCACCGTGCAGCGCACCTCCGAGGCCGTAGTAGGGCTGCTGAAACAACGCGTGGCCCCCGAGTTCATCAACCGCATCGACAACATCGTCATGTTCCTGCCGCTCACGCAGGAAGAGGTTCTACAGATAGCCAAGCTGCAGCTGGACGGCACCGTGCGCCGCTTCCAGACGCAAAACATCTCCCTCTCTTTCACCCCGCAGGTGGTCGAATTCATCGCCTCGCACGGCTATGTGCCCGAACACGGGGCCCGCCCCATCGAACGCACCATCAACAGGCATCTTATCGACCCTCTGACCGAGGCCATCTACGCTTCACGCATCAATCGCAGCTCCCCCATCCAAGCCGATGTGGCGGGCGGGGATATCGTTTTCCACAACCTTAATTCCTGAAGCGTATGAGAATAGGCGGCTATGATTTCAACCCCCGCGACCTGACGCTGAACCTGCAGCAGAATGCCGGCAGGGGCATGCCTCCTCCTGTCCGGCCTCAGTCCACCACCCGTTCCCGTCCCACCCATTATTCCTACTCATTGTGGGACAGGATTAACGACGGTGTGGAAAGTATCGGGGAATGGCTGCAGGATACCGGCGTATGGCTGATACCCGTCATCGTGGCCGGCATCCCCGCCGTGGGCGGCATCATCTGGGCCCTCGTGGTGGTGATATCGGAATTTTCCAAGCACGGTTTCTGGAACGGCTTGCTGGCTTTGATTGTCGTTGCCTTCATCGCCGCGATTGCATACTGCATTCTAATGATTGCCGTCGCTCTTATGTCCAAGGTGGTCTACCTGCTGGGATATGTTTTCACCAATGCCTGGACGCTCCTCATCACCCTCGTCCTGGCAGGCGGCATCTGGCTCTTTGTCGCTTTGAAAAATGCAGACCATACTCCCAAGCACAAATACCAACCCCGCACCGAACAAACCACCCCGGCGGTCACTCGCTACCGCTGTACCGCCAGCGTCCTCAACGTGCGAGCTGCAGCCTCGATGAGCTCCCAGGTGATTGGCACCATCCAGAAAGGCGAGACCGTCAGCGTCATCGGGTTCGAAGGCAACTTCGCCAAAATCAGCTGGCACTCACAGACAGCCTACGTAAGCAGGGACTACATTCAGAAAATTGAAAGGTAAAAATTGAAAATTGAAATTATCGAAGCATTGATGCAACCCATTTCAACTTTCACTTTTCAATTCTCAACTTTCAACTTTCAATTCTCAACTTCCCAGCACCGCGTCGCGCTCGGCGTCGTCCCAGTAGGTCATGTTGCGGAAGGTGTTCACCTCGTCTTTATGGCGGCTAATCACCTTCTGCTGCTCTATGTAGTTCTGTATGTCGGCATAGCGCTGCCTGTATTGCTGCCAGAGGTCGTCGGTGAGGGCGTCCACACCTGCCAGACGGCAGAGGACGCCGTAGGCGTGCTTGCGCTTGAGGTCGTCATAGTAGGGTCCCCAGAGGGCATCCATGCGTGCATGCAGGGCATCCCAGCTGCCGATGGCGCCGCTCTCGACGTCGGCGATGAGCTGCTCCATGTCGGGCTTGGCCATCAGCTGGCCGCCGATGTTGACCCAATCTGTAATAGTGGAAAGTGGAAAGTGGAAAGCGGAAAGCGGCTTATCCTCCAATGTCTTCATTGCATAGAAGACGAGCATGTCTTCGTAGGCCTTGAGGCCTTCTTTGGCTTTGAGGATGACGGTGGGACGCTTGCTCTTCTCCATGCCCTCGGCCAACACGACGCCGTCCCGGGCGTCGGCCATCCAGCGACGCAACAACTCCATACCGTGCAGTATCTCCTCGGCGGTGTCGGGGGCCAGGTTGTCGAACTCGATGTGCTGGGCCTTGACGACGCGCTTGTCGCGCTTGGCGAACTTCTTGCTGTTGCGGTCCATGGCGTACATGTTGTACATCCACCAGTAGGCGGGCATCACCTCCAGCTGGTCTTTGCTCACATTGTTGTTGACCAAGGCGAAAGGCAGCTTGATGTCGAGCTCCGCCGGATAGTCGCCCTTGGCCAGCAGGCAGTAGGAGGCGAAGCGGGAGGAATGCTTGAACGAGCAGCAGAGGCCCGGCCAGAAGCCGCGACCCGCAGCCAACTCGTTGTCGGCGGTACGCGAGTTGTGGTTGCTGCCTATGGTGCCGCCGGCGGCTATGTTGCTCTGGCCCATAATGAGGCCAGCGATGAGGAACGAGTTGTTGTGGTGCTGCTCGTGGGCGGGGAAGATGATGCTGTTGCCCACCTCGCAGCGCGCCAAGGTGCTGTTGTCGCCCACCACGGTGTCGTTCAGGCGCAGGCCGAACTCGAGGTGCACATGCTCGCCCAACAGGAACCGCTCGGCGATGACGCCGTGCTCCAACGTGCAACCCGTACCCACCACGCCGTCGATCAACGTGATGCAGCTGTCGACCACCGTGGGGTCGTCCTCGCGTGAGCGGATGGCCACGTTGCGGATGCAATTGGTGTTCTTGATGGTGCAGCAATCGCCCACGCGGGAGCAGCGGAAAGTTGAAAGTTGAAAGTTGATATTATTCTTCGACTCTTCGACCTCCAACTGAGTCTTTGAGTCCTTGAGACTTCCGACCTCCGACTTCCGACTTCCGACCTCCTCGGTGAACTCTTCCAGCTTCTGGACGAATGCCTTGCGACCGCGATAGCGGGCCCACATGTAGGCATCGCCTATGGTCATACCGGGGAAGGGGGTTATGGCGCGGCCTCCGTTCTCGTTCATCACCTCGAGGGCTTTGGGCTTGCCGCCGCCGACCATCTCGCCGATGTTGAACAGGAGCGCATTGCTGCCCAATGTGTAATTGGCAAGCATGCGAACCTCACGTATGTCGGCATTGTCGCCAACGGTGCAGTTGCGGAGTGTCGAGTTGACGACGGTGGGTTGCGCCCCCATCGTCACCTCGCCCTCGAAACTATTGTTGCGCAGGCGCTCCACGCAGAACGGGTCGGCCACACGGATGGCCGACCAGTCGTCTGCATAGTTGCCCGCCCGTTCCAGTTGTTCTATCTCACCCGAGGTGAGGTTACGGTAGCGGGTATTCATGGTTCAAAAAAGATTAACGAAACGCTCGATGGTACCTTCCAGGCGCTGCTTGTCCTTGAAATACTGATAGGTGCTTATCTTCAACTCCACAGTGGCCTCTTCGTCGCACACCACCGTAGCATGCTGGTGCATCTGCAGCATGGAGGAGGTCCACATGTGGTTCACCCCGTTCTCAATCATGTGGTGCAGCGCACGGGCCTTCTTGGGACCGTTGCAGAGAATGAGCACCTCGCGGGCATCCATCACGGTGCCCACACCCACCGTCAAGGCCTGCTTGGGCACCTGCGACTCGTCGTTGTCGAAGAAGCGGCAGTTAGCCTGGATGGTATTGGTGGTAAGGGTTTTGATGCGGGTACGGCTGGTGAGGCTGGAGCCCGGCTCGTTGAAGGCGATGTGGCCGTCGGGGCCTACGCCGCCCATGAAGAGGTCGATGCCGCCGGCTTGGGCAATCATCTCCTCGTAGTGGGCGCACTCCGCCAGCAGGTCAGGCGCATTGCCGTCGAGGATGTGCACATTCTCGGGCTTGATGTCGATGTGGCCGAAGAAGTTGGTCCACATGAAGCTGTGGTAGCTCTCGGGATGCTTCACATCGAGGCCCACATACTCGTCCATGTTGAACGTCACCACATGCTGGAAGCTGATCTTGCCTTCCTTGTTGAGCTTCACCAGATGCTGGTACAAGCCGAGAGGCGAACTACCGGTGGGGCATCCCAGCACAAAAGGACGCTCCGCCGTGGGTTTGAAATCAAGAATACGTTTGGCCACATAGTTGGCAGCCCAAACTGACATCTCGTTGTAGTCTTTTGAAATAATTACGCGCATTTTCTAAAAGATTAAATTAATATGTAGTTTGTTGTATTTTGGTATTATTTCTGAAAAAAAGGGCGTTCTCCACACAATGCGGTCATTCTCAATATGCGATGCAAAGTTAAACATTTTTTCAAACATGCGGAAAAAAAATGCCTCCGACGGACAAAAAATTGCAATTAGATCGCACACGACCTATCGGTCGTCGCCACGAAAGAGCACCGTTTTTGCACCGTGTTTTGTCCGACTTCAGTCGGACCAACCTCGGAGGGAATACGGAGGGGATACGGAGGAACCACGGAGAAACCCCACCCAAAACACGCTATTGTACTCTGTATGACAGCATTTTAACCCATTCCGAGCGTCAAAACACCCCCAAAGCGTCCTTTCTGCTCCCTCTGGAGGGATACCTCTGAGGGGCTGTCGACGAGCAGTTATGTCGCTCGCGATTTATTTCTATGCGCCTTTTTTTTACCATTGATTTTATCAGGGAGGGGCTGGTCAATCTTTGGCCTCTTCCACCCCATTGCCGACGAGCTGGCCGCTAAATAAAGAACAGGCAGACGCCGGCGACGCTGATGACGGCACCGACGACTTCGCGCGGGGTGACCCGCTGACGGAAGAGGAGCGCCGCAGGGGCGATGATGAGCACCGGCGTGAGGGCGAAGAGAGTCTGCGCGATGCCGGTGGAGGTGTATTGTGTGGCCAGCAGCGAGGCGCTGACGCCCACAAAGGGGCCGAACACCGTAGCGCCCAGCACGCACCACATGGCGCGCCGGTCGTGGACGGCATGCGAGAGTTTCTGCCGCCAATCCTTATTGAACACCCTGAGCAGCAGGAAGAAGCCGAGGAGGCCTATGGTGGCGCGAATCATGGTGGCGGCGAAGGGCACGCTGAGGTAGAGCGGCAACGGCAGCACCGCCCCGTCGGGCACCAGCCGGTCGGATAGCCCGGCGGCGGCAATGGCCGCATCGTAGTGCTGCAAACCTATCTTGCTCAGCACCAACCCGAACCCTTGGCAGATGCCCGCCACCGCAGCGAAGAAGACTCCCTTGCGCGGCAGCTTGAGTTTCACCTCCGACTTCTCCCCTTTGCTGAGGATCGAGAGGGCGATGCCGCCGAGGGTGATTACCATGCCCAAGATGGCCAGCGGACGCATCTGCTCGCCCAGCAGCAGGCGGCCCGTCAGGGCCGCCGTCGGAGCCGAGAGAGTCATGAAGAGCTGCCCAAACCGCGAGCCGATATAAATATAACCCTGCATCAGGCAGTAGTCGCCTATCACGTAGCCCACCACACCGCTCAGCAGCAGCCAGCCCCATGTGCCGCCGTCGGCATAGCGCGGCCACGGGATGCCCATGGTGAGCCACAGGGTCACCACCAGCAACGTGAGCGACATAGTCATGCGCACCACGTTGAGCGGCAGCGAACCCATACGCTTCGACGCCACCTCGGCGAAGAGCGCCGTCACCGTCCACGAGACGGCCACAAAAAGGGCAATGATTTCTCCTACGAACATATTTTACCAACCATCCACTCCCCTCTCCAATCGGAGAGGGGCTGGGGGTGAGGCTAAAATCCCATCCCGAACATCTGCCAATAGGTAGCCTCCAGCTGGCGCCAGGCGGCAGAGGTGTTGTCGTAGATCTGACGCGTGTAGGCGTTGAGCATCTTGGTCACCTGCTTGCCTTTGTTGCTGGCCATCACGTTGTCCTGCAGGTCTTTCAACCCGCTGAAGGCGGTACCCTCGTGATGGAGCACGGCGTTGAGGTGCTGCTTCTTGGTGCGTTGCCAGGCGACGGTGGCCAGCTTGTTGGCGCGACGGTATTGCCACAGCACGGCGTTCTCGTCATACTGGCGCTGGCCGCAGGTGTTGAAGGCCTCGGGCAACTCGGTGGTGCCGCAGAAGATGGGGATGCGGGGACTCTGGCCGGGGTTGTCGACAGCCATCCAGCAGATACCGCCCACGGCGTCGGGCAGCCACTCGCGCAGCTGCGCCACAAAGCTGTAGGAGCACCACGCCACGCTGACCGTGCGCTTGAAGTCGACGGTGCCGGGGGCTATCATGTTGAGGGTCTGCTGCATGGTGGAGGTGAGCCAAGGGTTGGCCACAGGGCTGACGACGGTGTCCTTGTAGGTGCTGCCGTCCTCGCGCTCGCGATTCACCACAACCTTCAGGTTCTTCGTCATATCCATATCGGTGCCCTCATAGGTGGAGCGCAGCAGGCGCATCACGTCGGTGACGTCGACCTGCGCATCGGGCTTGACGCTGAAAGGCAGCTCAGCCATATCGTAGGTGAAGCCCTGCGACGGCGCCAGCGCGTTGAAGATGAAGTATTCGCGCTCGCGGAAGTTGCGGCCGTTGGCCCACGAGGTGTTGTAGGCTTTCCAGAAGACAAACTCGCCCTCGCCGTCCCAGAGGCCGTACTTGCGGGCCACCGCCTCCACGTTGTCGGAGCACATGAAATAGTCGGGGTTGTTGCGTTGCAGACGGCCGATGCGCGGTATGTTGCAGCTCACGGCCACATGGTCGTCGGGCACGCGCTGGGCCACCCATACGGCGCCCACCTGGTCGCGGCCGCAGCCGATAATCTCCATCTGCCACACCTCGCGCCGGTCGGCGATGGTGATGCACTCGCCCCCGTCGGCATAGCCGTGTTTGGCCACCAGCTTGGCGATGAGGCGTATGGCGTCACGCGCCGTAGTGCAGCGTTGCAGGGCCACGCGCTCCAGCTCCTCGATGAGGAACATCGCGTCGGGGTTCACCAGCGTGTCGGGGCCGCCGAAGGTGCTCTCGCCGATGGCCAGCTGATGCTCGTTGAGGCAGGGATAGGCGGTGTTGAGGTAGGCGTAGGTGTGCTCCACCTCGGGGATGGTGCCCGCCACGCGGATGCCCAGGGTGTCGTCCTTGCTCATGGTGTGCATCGTGCCTTTGCGCACCAGGTGCTTCTCCCCTTTCTTGTGGTCGGCCGCCGGCTCGACGGTCATCCACGTGCGGTAGCGCCCGTCGCAGGTGTGCGACGTGATGACGCTCCCGTCGGTCGACGCCCGCTTGCCCACCATGATGGAGGTGCAGCTCTCCTTGGTGTTCACCTGCGCCCCCGCCACCAGCGGCAACGCAACCACTAACGCAATAACGCATTTACGCAATAACGCATTCACAAATAGTCCTTTCTTCATCTTCTGTGGCATTTATTTTTCAAACATGGCCTTGGCGGCATCCATACGGGCGGGGATGTCGACGCCGAAGGGGCAGCGGCTGAGGCAGGCACCACAATGGGTGCATTCGGAGGCCTTGTGGTCAAGCAGGTTGTATTGCGCCTGCAGTTCGTCGTCGAGGCCGTTGAGTTCGGCTTTGTCGAGCAGTTCGTTGACCTTGGCGATGGGGATGCCCTGGGTGCAGGGCGAGCAGTGGTTGCAGTAGGTGCAGTCGCCTTTCAATTTTGAATTCTGATTTTCGAAATTCGAATTTCGGCTTTCATCATTAGTGAAGTCCTTCTCTGCCTCGGTGGCGTGCATCCAATGGAGGTCGCGGCGCAGCTCGTCGAGGTTGTCGATGCCGAGGATGCAGGTAGCGATGCAAGGCTTGGCCAGGCAGTAGGCGATGCATTGCTCGGGAGTGTAGGCCACGCCGAGTTGCGAGGTCTTCTCGTCGAGCAGACGGCCGCCGCCGCCGAAGGTCTTCATCACGGTGACGGCGATGTGGTGGGTGGCGCAGTAGTCATAGAGCTCCACACGCACGGGGTCGATGCCCTGCTGCAGGTTGTCGAAGGCGCCTTTCTCCCAGGGGATGGTGCCGCCGCGCATGCGGTCGAAGGCGGGGTTGAGGCTGAACATCAGCACCTCGACCCAGCCGCTCTTGACGGCACGCAGGGCCACTTCGGCGTTATGGCTGCTGAGGCCTATGTGTTTTATCTTGCCCTCTTTCTTCAGCTGGAAGACATAGTCGAGGAAGGGCGAGTTCTGTATCTCCTCCCACTCCTCGTGGCTGTCGGTGATGTGGATCATGCCCACCTCGATGTGGTCGGTCTGCAGGCGGTTGAGGAGGTCCTCGAAGCCGGCCTTGCACTCCTCCACGTCGCGGGTGCGGGTGTGCTGGCCGTCCTTGTAGATGGTGCCGATATGGCCTTGGATGATCATCTCGTCGCGGCGACCCTGCAGGGCGTAGCCGATGTTGGAGCGCGTCTTGGGGGTGCAGTCGTAGATGTCGATATAGTTCATGCCGCTGTCGAGGGCCATCGTCATCAGCTCGAGCGATGCCGCGCTGTCCAGCTTCTCGAAGCCGCCGCATCCGATGCTTATCTCGCTCACCTCAAGGCCGGTGGCGCCCAGCGGGCGGTACTTCATGTCGGTGGTTTTCTCGGTGGAGGCCTGCTTGCATCCCACAGCCGCAAGGCAGAGGGCGGCCATCAAAAGAGTGTAGATTTTCTTCATGTTTTCTTATTTTAACTTCTAAAACGCAGAGAGCGACATATTATTGTCCTCGAGCAGTGAATCATTTACCATTCAAGCACTTTCCGGCCAACCACATACGCAAGGCAGCGGACATCGTAGTGGCACTACTGATGTCGGTGGTGCGCACCACGTTCTGTGTGCCGTCGATATCAAACTGCACCGTAGCGCCATCATTGCGTACATCAATAGTGACCGGAGCCCCCATCACGAGCGGCAGATTGATATCACCGTGTCCGGCGGGGAAACCGCACAGCACGGGGATGTGGTACTCGGCCAGCATCTCGTGGAGCATGGCTTCCACGCTCTCGTAGGTGAACTCCGATCCGCAGCTGACAAACTCGCCAAGGATTATACCCTTGCATCGATCCAGAACGCCGTTCATCTGCAAGACATGCATCTGACGGTCTATGTTGTGCATCGACTCGCCGACCTCCTCCACAAAGAGGATCAGGTCGCTGCCCATTGTGGCGTCGGCCTCGGTGCCCAGGTTCGGGACAATGGTACAGAGATTGCCACCCACCAGCACTCCGCTGGCGGTGCCTTCGATATTTTGAGGATGAGCAGGCAGCTCGTAGCGCGGCACGCTGCCCATCAGCAGGTCGCGCATCAGCGTACTGGTAGCGTCGGTGCCGCCACTGGTAGCCAGGAACGAACTCATCGTACCGTGCATACTCATCATTCCCGCCCTGTTCAACAGCCCATGCAGGGTGGAGATGTCACTAAAACCCACCAGCCATTTCGGCGAGCTCTTCAGCTGTTCTATCGGCAACTGTCCGATGAGATGTATGGTGCCATAACCGCCTCGGTTGCAGATCACGGCTTTAATGGTGGTGTCGGCAAACGCCCAGAGGATATCGCTGACGCGCTCCTCGACGGTGCCTGCATATTTTCCGTCGACCACCTTGCCGACATTCGGTCCCACTACAGGTTCCAGCCCCCATCCACGCAGTATGTCAGCCGTGATTTCCACGTTCTCCATCGGAGTGTAGTAGGACGGTGATATCAACGCCACTTTGTCGCCCGGCCTCAGGTAGTCGGGTCTCACGCAGCGAAGGGAAACGGAACTGTCGGGAGGCTGCATCGTGTCGGTGTCGTCCTTGCCACAAGCCGTCACCATCAAGCAGCCAAGCAGAATGACGGCAGCCATCAACCAATAACTTCTACTCTTCATTGTGTCAATCTTTTCGATAAATATTACCGGCTGTAGAGAGCCACGAGGCTTTCGTATTTCTCTTGCTTGCCGCTGGTCATACGGGGTTCACCGACGCGCTTGCCGTAGTCGTAGATTTGCTCGAAGGAGAGCTTTCCGTCCTCGAAGTCCTTGCCGATGCCACTGTCGAACGAGGCATAGCGCAGGCGTTTCATCTCGGACAGCTCGCTGTGCTCCAGCAGGTCGGCAGCGCTGAGCAGGGCACGGGCCATAGCATCCATGCCGCTGATGTGAGCGATGAAGATATCTTCGGGATCGGTGCTGTTGCGACGCAACTTGGCGTCGAAGTTGGTGCCGCCGGTGGTGAAGCCGCCGCCGCGAAGGATTTCCAGCCATGCCTGGGTGAGTTCGTAGTTGTCGATGGGGAACTGGTCGGTGTCCCAGCCGTTCTGTGCATCGCCCCGGTTGGCGTCGATGCTGCCCAGAAGCCCTGCATCGACGGCGCAGGCGAGTTCATGCTCGAAAGTGTGACCGGCCAGGGTGGCATGGTTCACCTCGATGTTCACCTTGAAATCCTTGTCGAGCCCATGGGCGCGGAGGAATCCGATGACCGTCTCGGTGTCGGTGTCATATTGATGTTTGGTGGGTTCCATCGGCTTAGGCTCGATGAGGAAGGTGCCGGTGAAACCGTGAGTGCGGCCGTAGTCGCGTGCCTTGCCGAGCATCATAGCCAGATGCTCTTTCTCGCGGCGCTGGTCGGTGTTGAGCAGGCTCATGTAGCCTTCGCGGCCGCCCCAGAAGACGTAGTTCTGGCCTCCCAGTTTGATAGTGGCGTCGATGCTGTTCTTGATCTGCACGACCGCCCGGGCCACCACGTCGAAGTCGGGGTTGGTGGCAGCGCCGTTCATGTAGCGCTTGTGACCGAAGACGTTGGCAGTGCCCCAAAGGCAGTGGATGTCGGGATACTGGCGCATCTTCTCCAGCGCGTAGTCGGTGATGACGGCCATGCGCTGCTCGTATTCCTCGACGGTGGCCCCTTCCTCGACGAGGTCGACGTCGTGGAAGCAGAAGAAGTGGATGCCGAGCTTGTCCATCAGCTCGAAACCGGCATCCATCTTGTCCTTGGCGCGTTGGATGGGGTCAGCCGCACGATCCCACTCGTAGCTGCGGGTCTGTCCGCCGAAGGGGTCGGCGCTGGCCTGGCCCAGCGTGTGCCACCAAGCCATGGCAAAGCGCAGCCAGTCCTTCATGGGCTTGCCCATGACTTTGCGGTCGGGCTCGTACCAGTGGAAGGCCATCACATTCTTGCTCTCGGCTCCCTCAAAGGGAATCTTGCCAATCTGGGGGAAGTATTCTTTCATATAAGGTTTAAAGTTTAAGGTTTAAGTTTTATGGTTTGATTTTAGAGTTCTTTGGTGAGGATTTCTTTCCAGCGGATGTAGGCGTCGTTGACGGCGGGGTTGGCCAGAGGCTCGACAAGGGCCAGCCGTTCGAGGGAGGCGAAGGCCTCGTCGGAGTTCTTGTAGATCCCGGCACCCAGCCCGGCACCGCGTGCCACGCCGACTGCGCCGTCGGTGGCGTACAGCTCGATGGTGGCGCCGCTGACGTCGGCGAGCGTCTGCCGGAAGAGCGGCGAGAGGAACATATTGGCCCGACCCGCGCGGATGATGCCGGGACGGCCCATCTGCTCCATACCGTACATCAACGAGAAGGCGATACCCTCCTGCGCGGCGCGCAGCAGATGCGCCTGGCCATGCAGGTTGAAGTTGAGCCCGTGGATGGACGACCCCGGCTCACGGTTGAGCAGCACCCGCTCGGCGCCGTTGCCGAAGGGGATGACGGTCAGTCCGTCGCTGCCGGCAGGAACCCCGGCGGCCAGCCGGTTCATCTCGTCGTAGCCCATCCCGGCGGCCACCTGATGGCGCAACCACGAGTTCAAGATGCCGCAGCCGTTGACGCAATGCATCAAGCCCAGCGTATGATTGACGTGCAGGAAGGTGTTGACCCGCTGGCTTTCGACGGGATTGTCGGCGATGCCGTACACCACCCCGCTGGTACCGGCGGTGGCGGCCACTTCGCCCGGACGCAGGACGTGGAGCGAGAGGGCATTGTTGGGTTGGTCGCCGGCGCGGTAGGTGATGGGGATGCCCGCACGCAGACCCAGTTCGGAGGCGGCATGTTCCGCGAGTGTCCCCTGCAAGCCGAAGGTAGGCACCAGCGACGGCAGCAGGGCAGTGGCGTAGGCCATGCGGCTGTCGTCCACCGGGCACTGTCCGCTGTAGTCCCACAACATCATCTCGCTCAGGCCGCAGGCGGTGGTGGCTGGTGTCCCGCTGAGCCGCAGCGCCAGGTAGTCGCCCGGCAGCATGATGTGACGTATACGGCCGAACAGCTCTGGTTCATTCTCGCGCACCCACGCCAGCTTGGAGGCGGTGAAGTTGGCGGGCGAATTGTGCAGATGGGCCGTGCACCACGCCTCCCCCAATTCCCGGAAAGCACGCTCCCCGTAGGGCACTCCGCGCGAGTCGCACCAGATGATGGCGTCGCGCAGGGGCCGCAGATCCTTGTCCAGACAGACGAGGCCATGCATCTGATAGCTGATGCCGATGGCGTCGATCGAGTCAGCGGCTAGCGGGTGGCCAGTGGCGGAGAGCACGTTGCCCAGCGCCGTCTTGAAATACTGCCACCAGTCGTCGGGCCGCTGCTCGGCCCAGCCCGGCTGCAGGGCTTTGATGGGGGCCTCGGTCTCGGGGCTGTGGGCCGACGCCACACAACACCCGCTCGCGGCATCCACCAGCGCCACCTTGACGCTGCTGCTTCCCAAGTCTATGCCTAAAAGATATCCCATTTGTACGCTACTTTTCGTTTTTGTTCTTCCACAGGCGGCTCATCTCCTCAAGCGTCTTGCCCTTGGTCTCCGGCACCAGCCGCCACACGAACACCGCCGCCACGAGGCACATGACACCGTAGAGGCCGTAGGTAAACCAATGGCCGAAGTTGTCGCCCGCGACGATGTGCATGTTGAACATCGGGACGAAGGTGCTGCTGACCACGAAGTTGAATATCCATTGTGCCGCTACCGCTACGGCGACGGCCGCGCCACGGATGGTGTTGGGGAAAATCTCCGAGATCAGCACCCAGCAAATCGGGCCCCAGGAGAACATGAACGAAGCCGAATAGAGCATGATCGAGACCATCGTCACCAGCTGCAACCCCTCGGCACCGAAAGTCAGCGCCACCCCGAAGGCACCCAGCGCCATACCCAGCGAGCCCGTGATCAGGAGCGGCTTGCGGCCCCACCGCTCGACGGTGAAGATGGCCACCAGTGTGAAGAGGATGTTCACCACCCCCATCATCACGGTGTTGAACATCGGGTCGGTCATACCCATGTCGCCGAAGATGCGCGGCGCATAGTAAAGCACCGCGTTGATACCCACAATCTGCTGGAACACGCTGAGCATCACGCCCACGAAGACCACGAGCCATCCGTAGGCGAAGAGCCGCTCGCGGCGCACGACGATGGTCTCCTTGATGTCGGCCAGGATACTTTCAGCGCGGTCGGCGCCGTTGATACGCGACAGGATGGCGCGGGCGCGGTTGTCGCGACCTGACATCACCAGGTAGCGCGGCGACTCGGGCACCAGGCAGATGAGCACGGCGAAGAGGGCCGCCGGGACGGCCTCGGAGCCGAACATATAGCGCCAGCCCGTCTCGATGGTCCACGGATCGCTGCCGGCGGCCACGCGGTTGAGGCCCTGGCCGATCTGCTCGATGACGGGATTGGTGTGCGAACCCAGGATCATGAAGTTGACAAAATAAACCACGAGCTGCCCGAAGATGATGGCAAACTGGTTCCAGCTGACCAGCATGCCGCGCTTCCCGGCCGGAGCGACCTCGCCGATATACATCGGGCAGATGGCGCTGGCAAGACCCACACCCATGCCGCCCACGACACGGTAGATATTGAACGCCACCAGCAGTCCCAGCGACGGCACTCCGCGCTGGAAGAACAGGAACTCCGGATGCATCGATCCGAGGGCCGACACGAAGAAAAGCACGCCGGCCAGCACCAGCGAGCGCTTGCGACCCCACCGCGAGGCGAACAGACCGCTCAGCGCCGAGCCCAGGATGCATCCTATCAGCGCGCTGCTCGACGTGAAGCCGTGCATGAAATCGGTATATTGGAAATCGCTGGCGCCGAGGAAGAACGCCTGAAGGCCCTTCTCGGCACCACTGATGACGGCCGTATCGTAGCCGAACAGCAAACCACCCAGGACAGCCACCAGCACGATACTGTACAGGTAGCCCTTACTCCCCTTTTCGTTATTCATTTTCATTCTGTCTTCTTTATTACAGCACATTCATTTCACTATGCAACAGACGGTTGTACCCAATCGTGCACTATTTGACCATAGTGCAAATATACACAAAAAATCTTATTTCAGGAGTACCGAAAACCGACTTCTCCCCCCCGACAGACGATATGTTTCCTATCTGTCTCGACCGTACTTTCTCTGTACCTTCTCCGTACCCCCTCCGTGCTTCTCCGTGGCGTGCACGGAGGACGTATGGCGCGGGTCTTGCGCGGGTGCTGCTTTGTTATGTAAAGGTGAATAAAACGTGAAATTCATTTATGGCAATTGACGGCAATTAACGTCAAACAACAACGGCGTTGTCTCGCTGTCTTGATGTCTCGTTGTCTTGAGGACTGAGATTTGAGACTGTTCAGTCGCCTTCCGCCGCCATCGGCAGTTGGTTTTCCTCCTCGGTGTTGTAGGGGACAGGCTTGTGGCGGTAAAGGGAGAGCAGGTTCTCGTTAAGCAGCAGCTCCACCTCGCGCATCGTGTGCTCTATGACGGCAGGCTTCAGCTGGCACTCCCATACGACGATGACGTGCCAACCGTTCTCCTGCAGCACACGGTAGTTCTCTTGGTCGCGCTCCTGGTTGCGGCGTATTTTGGCGACCCAGAAGTCGCGGTTGGACGAGGGTATCTTACAGCACGCCGAGTTCCCTAGGAAGTAACCACTCCCCTCTCCTATGGGAGAGGGGTTGGGGGTGAGGCTATGCCCATGCCAGAAGCACCCGTTGACGAAAATCGCCGTCCGGTAGCTCCGCAGCACGATATCGGGCTTCCCCGGCACGCTTTTGACGTTCAGCCGATACCGATACCCATGACTCCACAGCCACCGCCGCACCTTCAGCTCCGGCTTCGTCCCCGAGCCCTTGATATGCGACATGCAGCGATGCCGCTGCTCTGGTGTCATCGTGTCGGTCATCGGACAATAAAATTGATATTCACACTTGATAATGCAATTGTTCAATTCCGCCTGTCCAGCAAATTACCAGCAAATTAAAAATCATTTCACTCAGTACTGTCTTTCAATACATTACGCCCATTCGTTTGGAATTGACTCATACCTCCGGCAAATTACCAGCAAATTAGAATGTATTTTACCCAATCCTAGTTACCAACGCATTACATACATTTGACCGAAATCGCATCATGCCTCTGGCAAATTACCGGCAAATTAAATTGAGATCCGTATCGGGTAAATTTATTATTGTTTCCCATGGTAATTATCGTTGTTCAAAAGCCTTGTCTGTATTTTATAATGTTTTCTACTGAGGAGAATAGTGGTTCTCCTAAAGTATATGTGCCGAATTCTTGTTTGTGGTTTTTGCGAAGGTCATTGAGTAAACGCACAATATCCAATCGGCCGATATTTACCTCTTCATCGAAACGAAAGAAGAAATAGTCGCCGCTTACCTCTGCCGGATACCAGGTGTCTCGCATACGCGCTTCAGAAACTTTCTTTGCCGTGTCTTTCACGTGGAACACACGATATTCGCCAGTCTCGTTGACCCCATAGGTATAAAGTATCACAAATCGCACCTTCTGCTTTTCATAGAATGAGGCAGTATGTGCCCCCTCACGCGGGTCCTCACCCTTCAACTGCAGGCGCACATTATACACCAACGAGCCTTTGTCGTTGTTGCCCAATATCCACTGCAGTTGTTCTTTCGACTTGTAGTAACCCACCAGCACGCCCTCATTCTGATAGCGCTCTAGATAATGCATCGTGAGCCATTGCGACGAAACTATCGGTTGCTGCAGTTCCTGCTCAATGTCTGCCTTCAGCACCTCGTGGGGATCTTTGCCCATTCCGCATTCCTCGATGACAAAATATTTCTTCAACTCTTCGTACTGTCCCTGCGTCTCCGCAAGTTTCTTCTGTGGACGGGCATAGGCATAATACATCGCACGGTCTTCGCCGTAAGGTTGAAATACACGGCCGTTCAGTTCATAGAAGTGCTGCTGTAGGTAGAGTGCACCGTCAACACCCAAACGAGCCCGCATAGCGTAAATTTGGAATTCCTTCTGTATTACTTGACGTATCTCTTCGCGGAATATGTCGCGCACTTGCCGTTTCCATTGAGCTTTCTCATTCGACTTGTCGCGTGCGTAGAGATAGATCACATACAGGAAGTTCACGTCATATTGCGACAGGAAGAGCGTGTCACGGTCGAACAGCCTGTCGGGAAACTGGTACGACACCCTGGTGCAATGGAGGCCTTTCCCGTCGCAATGTTTGACGATATTCTCTTGTGCAATGTATTTATGGTCGTCGTAAACGAAAGCGCTGATGAAGAAATTGGGTATCACGTCATAGCCTTCTGTCATCGAGGCGTCCTGCAGCCTTATGTCACTGAATCGCTCCCGATCCTCCTTCCGCTGCGCTTTGTCCTTGTCGTCATACGCCGTCTCGTCGGCCAAGAATAGGTTGATGTTCCATTGTATCACATTGCGGGCGTAGGTGTATTGCTTGTAGATTGATTCCGAGGTCAGCGAGTGTCCGCTCTTGTAGTATTTCGAGTCACCAATATAATATACCTCGCGGTCAGTCTGTTGGTCGGACGAGGTCAGCGCCAGGTCGGTGTACATATGGTCTACCCTCTTCCCGTCGGTTTGGTCGGCCAATCCTTTAGGTATGTTGTTGTGCGGAGTGCCTATCAGTTCGTCAATCATCGCCTCGAACACCACGTTGAAGCTCTTGGCCAGGATATACTCCTGCGCGTGGGTGTTGATGGCTATGCGGTACGAGTTCTCAAAGAAAGCGTAGCAGAGGTCCCACAGCTGGAGGGCTTTGTCAGAAAAGTACTTGTACTTAATCTGCATCAGCCGCATCTTCCCCATACCCCGCAGATACTGCTTGAACTGTTTGCCCTGTATCAGTTCGTACTGTATGTTGATGGGCGCGTTGAACCCGTATTCCTGGTTTAGGTAGTTCAATATGCTGAAAAAAATGACGAAGAGTTCCCCCTCGTAGTTCACCACCCGTTTCTTGTTGACGGGATTCAAGTACACCACATCATTGCCCTGGATGAATCCCTGTGTGTGACTGATGGTTCGGGTCCAGTTGATTTTGTTGTTCCCGCGGTGCAGGTTCTTGATGGTGAAGAGCACGAAGTCGCGATTGTCACGGTTGAATTCGATGAGCGAGAGGACGATGTCCAGATAGGTTTCGGTCCTGTGGCGGCGTCCTTTGCCCGCTTGCGGGAGGTGTTTGTAGAGGATAGCCTTGCTCTTGGGGTTGGCCGTGTAGAACACATTCAGCGCACGGTAGACCCATACCGAGAACTCATAGATGAATTTGCGGTACTCCTTGCTCAGGCGCTCCTGCCCCTCGGGAGTGAGAACCATTTCTGGTGTCACTGCTATCTCGCCCTCGTCTGTTGCCTGTTTGATGCCCACAAGTGTTTCCTGTTCGGTCAGCAGCACTTTGGGCAGTATGAACACACAGTCGTGCAGATGTGGGTTATAGAAATAACCCACATACTGCACACTCACCTTCTTATCGATATCTTGAAGCACATAGATGTCCTTCAAAATTTTCTCCACAAGGTGGCTGTCGTACTGGTGTTCTTCAAACAGGATGTACATCAGTTGTTGTTTTTGTTTTGCAACAAGAAAAAATCTTTTTGCTGCTCAATTTCCCGGCGGAGTTCTTCTTGGGTGGGCAAATAGGTTAAATACTTTGCCGCAAATAGCTGGTCGCTTCCATTCAGTACGGAGTAGTGGGCTACATCCTCGTCGGTATCGGCACAAAGCAACAGGCCAATGGTGGGGTTGTGCCCTTGGGGGAGCATCATCTCATCGTACATTCTGACGTACATATCCATCTGTCCTACATCTTGATGGCGAAGTTTTGTGGTCTTCAGGTCGACCAACACAAAACATCGCAGGTTATAATTGTAGAACACGAGGTCGATATAATAGTCCTCTTTCTCGGTGTGGATACGCTTCTGACGGTCGGCCAAAGTAAAGCCTTTGCCCATCTCCATCAAGAATGGTATCAGGTGGTCGATAATACTTTGCTCCAAATCACTCTCTGTATAATCTGTGTTATTCTTGAATCCCAAGAACTCGGCCACAACAGGGTTTTTCAGATACTCCAGTTTATCCTGCAACGGAGCTGTCAGTTGTTTCATCTCGCCACGAACAGCGTCTTTGTTTTGCGACTGGAGCAGGCGATGATAATACTGGCTGCTGACATTACGCTGGAGTGTACGGGTGCTCCACATTTCACGGGCAGCCTCCTGTTCATACCAGTCGCGAGCCTCCTTGTTAGATTCCTGAAGAATAATACTATAATGCGACCATGTAAGCCTTATCGGAGATTTTGCAGTCAGTGTCTGCAAAATGCTTGGATGTTGTGATGAATTACTCAGAGATTTTGCAGTCAATGACTGCAAAATGTTTGCGACTTCTGATTGTGCACACACTGCGTTCACAATCGTAGATTCTCTACTCACTGCGTGGAAAATGTCAGGATGACTTTGATAGAAATCCACAAAGTTATATAGGTTTCTCATAGAGAATCCACTTCCATATCTTTCAAGGAGTGACTGCGCCAAGTTTTTCACTACTTGCTGACCATATTCAGCACGCTTTTCTTTCAACACCTCGTGCTGGATGCGCATACCCAGCAGCCAGTTCCTCTTTATCAAAGTCTCGTTTATTTGACGATAAGCTATAGCCTGTGCCTGTTCAATGATGTTGCAGGCATCCTGCAACAGTCCTTCTTTTTTTGATTTTGGGGCTTGATGGGGTTGTATACTGCTCTTGGCCATATTTCCATACATTAATTGTTCTGCTCTTCTTTGTCCTTTTTCCAGTTCAGCACTTTGTCGAGGAAGTCTTTCAGTCGTGTCTCGTTCACCTTTTCGCCGGCTTCGTCGTAGAAGTCCGGGAAGGTGAGGTCTTTCATTTCATCCTTGTCATTCTTGTAACGGAACAAGGAAGCGTCCTCGAAGCCGTAGTCCTTGAACACGTCGTTCCATAGGTAAAAGATTACCTTGCTCACAAATGTCTCGGGGCTGATGGTGCCGTCGCCTGCGGCCTTGCAGAAGAAATATCCGAGCTGCTTGTCGGCGCTGGAGGTCATCGAGGCAATGATCTCGTTGATTCGCTGTATGAACTCCCACCAGTCGTATTCTGTGTCGGAGAGTTTTATCTTGTAGTTCTCTTCGGGGTGGTTCTTGATTTTCATATATGTCCAGTCCCAGCGGCGCTTGAAGGCGCTGTCGATGGGGAATAGGCTCTGGTCGCTGGTGTTCATCGTCGCCAGCAGGCTCATATTGGGAGGGAGAGCCATAAATCCGTAGCCTGCTTTGTCGTCGCCATAGCGTTTCGCCATTGTCTCGGGGTAGCCTGGTATTGCCAAGTCCGTCAGGTGATCGCATATGTCGGTGTCAGCCTTGATGGGGTAGGTGCTCCAGCCGTCGTCGTCGCGATCCAGCAGTTGGAAAATGTCACCGAATATCTGGGCGCAGTTTCCGCGGTTGATCTCTTCTATCACCAGTGCTATCTCCTGTTGTGGGTTTTGCCAAGCCTGGCGGTAGGTCTCGAGGAAGGCTTGTTCCACGAATTCGTATGTGAGGTTGCCTGATTCACGGTCACGGTGAGGTTTGTAGCACCCCACGAATGTTGCGTAGTCGCTGTCGGGGTGGAAGGTCGTGCGAATGCAGTGTAGGCCTGCTTCTTCCTTTTCTTTGATGGTATGCGACTTGCCAGTGCCAGGAGCGCCGTAGTAGATTATCTGGGAGGGAATAATGTATTCTATCCCTTTTGATAGAGGGACTGAATGAATAATCAGACTCTCATCTAGAATCATTTTAGCCATCTGGTGAATGGTCGATTCATAGCCATATTCATATTTATCAATACGACTTTCTCCGCTTAATGCGTTACGTGCATCTCTAGGCATTGAGTCGGGGTTTGCTTGAACAAATTTTACGAACTCATCCAAAATGGCTTTGGATATTGTACGCAAACCACTGGCGCCCCTGCTTGTTGATTTAACAATGTAGCAAAGTTTATCTTCGTCAACAATCTCAACTTGTCCGTTAAGCGAAATATCGCCAATCCTTAACTTTACCATATAACTATCTGTTGTATTTTTTGTTATTCTGTTCTTGGAAGAACATCTGTAAGTTGGATTTCTTTGAATGGAAGCAGGTCTATTTTATACGACAAGTCTTCCACACAATCTGGAATATCTCCAAAGGGGTTTATATTGCTTGCAGGATATGCATATATTTTTTTCAAAACAAACCGTTTGTTCTTCGCGTCGACAGGGGATACACGTCTCTTCTCTTTTTCCAAATTGATAGAGAACTGCAGACCATTACAATAGCCAGGAGAATCCAATAGACCAGATATTATATCTTCAATTGTACGACCGGTATTATTTTCTTCTAATACTATTGCAACCAAGTAATTTTTATCTGCGGATGAAAACAACTGGTCGTGCTTAATTGTGAAACTCAATGCCTCTCTCGCAGTGGTTTTTACTTCAAAATTGGCGCTGGGACATACAAAATCCAATTTGGATGATGGTCCATCTGTATGCCAATATGTGGATAAATCAATTCCGTGATTTTGATATATATATTCAATGAATAGTAACTCTCCCATCAAGCCGATAAGGTTTTTGTAATGTTGTTCCTTGGGAAGTTGGAATAGTTCAACAAGTGAATCAAAGAAAGCCATAAAATCTCGGCCGCTCATATAGGTTGCATGAGCTAAGCAAAGATTGACAAATGCACTAAGATTGGATTCGCTATCACTAGTTTCTGTTAAAATTAGTTCCACGGAGTTGTAATGACCATTTTCAAAAGACGGCACAGAAGCATTAAAGGCTGACACATAGATATTTGTTTCTAAACATAGAAAATCGGTCTTAATACTCATATCGGAACAATGCTCCTCATTGTGCGCCATATATTGTACATTCCCGTTCGAAGCAAACAATCCGGTATTGCAAGGAAATTTCTCCATCAAATAGAGCGTATTGTCCTTTGGAGTAGAAAGAATCTTATTTAGCAGTTGGTTAATATCCATCATTGTCCTTTATAAAGTATTTCTTATTTTTAGGAATATATATCGCAAACATATATTGATCTTTCCCGATACGATTAGCTTTATTCAATCCAGGAGACACATAGTGTATCTGAATATTAATCTTAGTTGGGTCAACCACTACTTTTTTATCACCAAAATATGTTAACCTCGATTCATCCATAGTGTTGGCACCTTGGTGCAGTGCTTTGATTCTATCTTGAGCAGCATCATTGTATATAGAACGATAACGTGTCTTATCGTCATTGTCCGTCCACATGAGGATAACAGGAATGTCGGATTGGTCGACCAGTTCAAGAAGATACTTCTTATTAAAAGGTTCTCTGTCAAAAGCTGTATTGATGGACTCAATAAGCAATCTTAATTGCTCCGCAGAGAATAATGCGTATTGAGCAGTTGGTTGACCAATATTGCTGCCTTTTGTAGTTTTGTTCCATACAGGAATAGAAGTAATCAAGTCTCCAATATGAGCATTGTTATCACGTATATCATCATAGTTCGTTACAATAAATTTCTGCTTAATCCAGCGATTCTTGAACGATATAGTCTTGTATTTCGCCTTATTCTTGGCTGTGGGCTTTTGCTTTGTATCTTCGGCTTGAATGATAATATCCTTAATTTCAAGCAGACCTTTTTCTACATCTTCAAATTGCTCCCACAAATCATCTTCTACTTCTGCGAGTACCGTAAACTCTTTGGAGATTTCTTCTGTTGTGAAAATCTTGCACAAGTCTAAATATTTACTACGGTATCCGAACCAACGTGCTCGTTGGAGTGTAGTATCCATATTGCCGCCATTTTTAGCGAAGCGGGTGAAATAAGACACAATCAGATTCGGAAAAGTAAGACCACGCTGGAGAAGGTCACCTCCAATGTATATCTTATGCATTTTGGTCAACTCAATATCCTTGGTGTGTTTCCCAAGACCGTTTTGAAGAATGGCTCCCGTAGATTGGATAACCTTAGATATTTCTTCAAGAAGAGTATCATCAAAAGGATACTGTGATTTTACTTCTCCTTTAAGATACTTATCATAACTCTTCTTTAAGAAATTCTTGTAATAGATAATACTTTCATTTTCAACGAAGGATTGTCTTATTTCTCCTAACAGGTCATATATAGAAGAATAAATACTGCCGTGAGCCGCAACCGTTCTATCTACATGAATGATCATATCCGAAAGCATATCCTTTTTTCGCGATGCTCTCAGACGCTTGATAGCACTTGCAATGAAGAAATAGTATATAGCCTCCTTCAGCGAGACTGTCATTCGTGCGGAATAATCATCGTTTTCATCCACAGTTGCAATTATATCATTTTCCCCCAAATGATATATACTTGCTCCATCATACCCCATACCCGGTTGTACTGTATGAATAGATGCGGGATTAAGTTCGCTAATATCTTCTTGGAATATATTTGCTTGCGGTGTAGCTGTGACAGACAAGTACAATGGATTCTCCAATACTTGTTTGAGTTTCTGTATGCACTTATACGTGGGTGTTGAGTCTCGCAGTTTATCCTTTGCCGTGTTTAAACTGGCTTGGTCGCCTTCGTCATCTATGATAAATGGGACAAGACCATGCACAGATTCCATTACATTGGTAATAGCCCGAAGTGCTACTTTCATTGCGGGCGGACGCTTCAAGCATGTAATAATGATTGGCCTGTCTTCCTCGACTAGTTGTTTGACGAATTCTGGATCTAAACTATTAATATGAATGGACTCCTTGGTTAAATCATTCGTGGTAAATAAGACCGGATTCTCAGAGAATAGAACTTCATTCCCTCCCTCAGTGTTAAATGTACCTCCAAATCGTTCAGTACTCTGCCTAAGCAAATCTTTATCGTAGCCACCCAAGATAAGTAAGAAGTTGTAACCGTTATCAAAAGCCAAAGCTGTTAATAGTTCCAAGTTAGACGTCTTACCGGATTGCACCTTTCCCACGAGGAGAGAGTTGTGATTTCCCAATGGATTACCATGCACTTGCTGCATTAACTTTTGATATGTAGCACGCACATTAAGCACGATATTATTTGCACCTATTTCACCATATGATTCTATATGACGCTGGTGAATACGCGCGAAATACTTACCTTCCACAATAGGAATTGACGATCCGGGTCTATTAACAATATATTGCTCCATTATTCTTCGTCAGATAACTCTTTTAAGTAATTATTTATATGCATTCTAAACGCATTAGGACTAATCATTCCTTCTTCGTTAGCGTTATTCTTTGCACGTATCTCTGCAAGCGCAAAAGCTATTGCAAATTTTTCCAACACGGTTTTAAAGTCTTCCTTTTCGGAGAATGGTTTGAAGAACGGATGGTTAATATTCAACTGAATACTTGCGCTACTACCATTCTCAGCCGGATCTACTTTAATCCAAGTAGAAGAATTACCCTTTGTCCATTGAACAGTAATGTTGCATTTACTCAAAGCGTCCAAGGGAATAGTATACGGACGTATTTTGTCATCTACTTCTTCCGGTTGATTATTTTGTTCAGTTTGATACTCCCTATAAAGATCCAGGTCGGATAGTAAGTCTTGTTGTACATCAGGAGTTAAGGGAGGTGCAATTGGAGGAGTGTCTACAACAGGTCTTGCAAATGAGTTATTGATAGACTCTTGGACAGAATTATGTACGTTATCAGATACGGCTTGAGAAGTTTCCTCCTCTCTTGCACGCTCCTTATTTGTCAGTTTGGCGATATCAATATACTCTTGTATGCGAGACTTTAACTCTCTTATGAATGATTCTTCAAGGCCATCGTCCCACACAAAACCGTCTTTTGCTTGGTTGATTGGGAAATCATCCAAATCTAATTCGCCAAATAGTTTGTGCGCTATTGTACTTTGCGCTTGACCAAAGATTTCATCGGGTTTGTAATTAAAATCTTCACCGCCTACAACAACACGATTTCGTCTAAACAACGTAAAACCGGCACGCCCGAAACCACCATTTGCCAATATACCAACGAAACCAACAACATGATGAGTCGTTTCATCAAACTCAAATGAAAAGTCGAGTTCTTTTTTCCAGATACGATTTCTAAATGAGAGGCAATCGTATTCATCATAATACAGAGCATCTCCATTATAAAAAATACGTACCAATCCATTGTTTAAATCTCGACGGTACATGCTCTTGAGAATATCGACAATTTTGTTTTTCGTGCGCGGAGAGCCAATCTTTTTCGTAACATCACGAATGATGATAGTCGTCCCGTGAGTAGACGCATCTGTGTGAGTACGTTTAATTGAAACAGAGTTTACATTATTCTTACGCAACTCCGGTATATTAATCTCGGTGAAGTATTCGTATGTAGAACCTAAGCGTGTAGAACGAACGGACCAGATGTTTCCAAACCACGATGCTGCGGTTTTAAGCCCCATACCGAACTCGTTTCGTCCATCTTTGTTTACAGGTGGAGAATCAATCTTTACAGCTCTACTAAAGTCTTCAATCTCCATTCCAAACGCAGTATCTTCTATTGTAAGGATGTCGTTCTCAGAATCGTAATTGATAATTACATCTACCTTTTCTATTCCAGCATTGGCAAGTTCCTTCTGATGGGAGTAAAAAGATTGTGTCGAGTTATCTACAAACTCTGCAATAGCATACCAAGGCTTGTAATTTAAGCGAGAAAATACGCCAATAACTCCAGCTTGTGGTTGGATATTCAACTCTTGTATATCAAATTCATTTTCCATAATCATCTATTAGCGTATTTAATTAAATCTTTAGCTATCATCTTTACAATCTCCACATCTACCGCATTTCCTAATGCTTCATAGATTCTTGCTTTGTTTAATCCTTCAAAGGAGAGATCTCCCATTCCCTGTATTCTAGCGGCTTCAACCATTGTCATAAATCGTCCGTGATGCTTGTTTCCTTGCTTATCAACATAGTTCTCGCCTGGGAATACAGGAACTTGTGATGCCATGAATGTTAGAGCGGGGGAATAAGTTGGACGTTTGACACGTAGACCTGAAGGTCGGAATTGAAGAATTTTATCGTCAATAGTCATATGTTCCGATTCATCACAATTCCACTCGAACTTCATAAAACTATTTTCCCAATCTACTATTTGCGACTTCCACTCGTCAATCCAATTTTTATTTTCCAAATAAAAACTTCTGTTCTCTCGGATGAATTTCTTTTTCCAATCAGGGAATGTGGAAGTCTTGTTTGTTTGTGCATAGTTAGGAAGTTGGCTTATACATTCTTCTTTTGTTTTCCCCTCAACGGTAGCACCTAATTTGCCATGTCGCCCCCTTAGTTGAGCTACACTCTGGAATGCAGGTGCTTTGCCCTCAAATGCATAATCCGCTCCGAATTCCATGGCCCAAATTGGTGAGGCTGGTAGTTTGGCATGATGCTGGCTGCATAAATCTAAGAATTGCTGCCAGACATCAATATAATGCCGTTGGATTTCTTTGAGCGGTTGTGGGTGTGTGGGGTTTTCTTTCTCAATTATTTCGTGTATATTGCAAGTCGCTTTCTTCGGTTTTGTCGGGAATTCAAAACCATCTAAACTATCACCATCATCTTTTTTGATACCAACAATATAAATGCGTTTGCGATATTGGGGGTAACCATATTCGTGTGGAGATATAATGATAGACTTTATATCATAATTTAGTCCGCCATCGTTTAATTCTTTTGTTAAACGTTCTTGAATTACTTTCCATGTTTTCCCGTCATCATGTGTTTCTAGATTAGATACATTTTCTAAGAAAATTAGTCTTGGGCGACGTATCTCTATGATTTTTGCAATATAATTAAAAAGAACGCCACGACCTTCTTCATCTTTAAACCCTTGCTGTTTTCCAGCCTTACTAAATGGTTGACAAGGGAATCCTCCACACAAAATATCATGTTCGGGGACGTGATTTAATATGTCTTCCTCCGTTTGTAATTGTGTTATATCTGAATTGATGCGTTCATATGGAAACTGATAATTTCGTGAATAAAGGCGACGTAAATCCTCCTTTAATTCGGAAACGTATACGCAATTCACGGCAAATCCCATTTCCTTACCTAATTTATTGAAGGCATGATGGAATCCTCCTAGTCCGGCAAACAGATCTACCATTCGCAAATCATCCAGATTCTCTTGTAGTGGTAGTTCTCCTTGTATAGCTCTTAATATATCATTGCCAGTTATATAAAACGGTGCGGCAAAAACTTTTTTCGCATAATCTGGATATTTAACATGCGCATAGTTGACAATTGCAGAAATGGAGATGTTCGATGAAAAATATTCTCTGCCTAATTTATATACAATATAGGACTGCCTCTTTTTTGTTCTAGTATTCTGCGGGTACTGCATCGCTTTCATCTCATCAAATGTCTTAATAGAATAATGAAGACATTCAAAGATTCGTACTTTTTTATTATCAGAATAGTTGTATAAAATTATGTAATCAGGTAGTTCTCCTGTCCCAATAGCACCATTTCTACATGAATCTTCTGCTACAGCAAACCGCGTGTTATATAGGCAATAATTTCTTTGTGGATTTCTTCCGAAAATCCATTTTGCCTGTCCTTGCCTATATCCACCAACAAGAAACGACTTGTTAGTGTGTGTGTTTATATCAAGCACGGGGAGATTACTATGTTCAATACCCTTAACCATGATAAATTGGCGCCGTCGCCGCTAATTAATTGTTTCTTTGCTCTTTGTTTATCCTGTTTTATTTGTTTTCTATATATAATATTAATCTGCAAAGATACAAATAATTCCTAAAATGGAAAAAAAACTTTGCCATCAGTGACTATATCACCAGCACCACTGCTCCACAAGTAAGCATTTGTGCCATTACTAGCACACTACTATTGAGTGGACTTCTCCCCTGTAGCGTTATTGAGAATCTGCTGCAACCGTAGTGCAAGCGGCTTGTATTTCATCATTTTGAATTCGAAAGGCCCATCGGTCAGTACATCCTGCATATGCGGCAGGAGTTGCTCTATGAAAGCAAGCTTCTCGGGTTGGTTTGTTTCTGGCGGGAACAACTCCATCATCTGTTTGACAAAAAGGTGCTGTATATCCCTGTCTGAATGGGATATGGATTCCCACAACTCATCGACAGGAAGAGACAGCAACTGCTCTAGGTCAATTCGGTTTGTATATTGCCGGTACTCTTCCGGGGCGCCCTTCCGGATAAGATTCAACAATTCCCCGCTTCTTTCTGCTTTTCGCCTTTCACGGAAGTCGTTATTGATGTCGATAATATACTGTTCCAGTTTCTCATATCTGGAATCATAGGGGTTATCTTTTTTCTTCCATTCATACAAATCGCCCTCAAACAAGGGAGCCCAATTGGCCTTTTGCCTATTGATGGCGTCTAAGAAGACAGCATCGTCAATATCCAGGCAGCGGATGTTGTTCATCTTCAACTCCAGATATCGTGCATACAAAACAGAGATGTCACGCGGGTTGTATCGGTCTTGCCTGAGGAAGTTCTTTACTTGGGAGAGCAGCTCGTCGAGACCGAAGTCGTCAATCATTCTCCAATCCATCATTTTGAGGAGACACTGTCCGTAATCAGTTTTCCTCTTTTCAATATATTCGTCTTCCTCTTTTTTCATTTCAGCCTCAAACGTGGTTTTGTCGAGGTCTCCATGCTGGATATAATGGGCTATCGCTTTTGAAGAAAAAGATGTCCTCAGATAATCGCCATATCGGGAGAGTTTCTCAATGAAAGGATTCTTATCTTTGTTGGTTTGCTCATATCCGCTTCGGGCAATATCAAAAATTGTAGCGGTGGTATATGGGGTGGTATGACAGGCCAGCCAATCCAAATCGCTTGCGCTGGCACCGGACTTATACTCTATAGAATAAATGCAGGCAAACGAAAGATACCCTTTGCGGAAGTCGTCGGCAAACTGACGTTCTGCGATCTCTTTGAAAATCTTCTCGAATATGTCTAGGACAAAGATAAGGGTTCTCAAGTTGGTGCATTCACCGAGTCGGAAAATGTCCAAGATTAGGGTTTTGTGAGACACGAGGAAGTATTGGTAGGAAGACGGACTGTTCTTGAAACATTCCTTGACTATACTGTCGAACTTTTCTTCCGTCGAGGGCAAATAGTGCAGGGTATACCTTATTGTCTTCTCTTTAAATTGCTTGTATTCGTTGTCCTCTTTCGTTTCGTTGCAGATGACAATGACTTTGATCCTCTCTCTTTCGACAAACTGGTTGACAACACCCAAGACTTCTTTGGCGGACATTTTCGAGCGCTCCAAGTCGTCAAAAATCAGCACAATGTTTTTGGGCGTTTCCCTTTTATCTAGCAGTTGCAATATCCGTTTGTTGTCAACAGTGTAACGATCTGAAGCCCAACCCAAAAAGGCGGAAAGTACGGATTCGGCTTTCGAGTGATGAAATTTGGAAAATAATCTTTTCTTTACGCTGTTTGATTCTGGGACTGCCATTATTATTTCCCATCGAATGTCCAACTGGACCTTCTCGGCAGATTCCGCACCGTATAAGCTGTAGACAATTGGTTTGTATTTCTGGGATGGATTAGTATTTGGACAATTATGGTTTCGTATAAAGCAGGTCAAATCATTTTCAACAAAAAAAGATTTCCCGCAACCCCATACGCCGTTAATCATTATGGCATAATCAGTATGTTCTCTTTTCAAATAGTCTTTGACAACTTCTTGTATTGCATTTCCGTTCATATAAATGATTTTTTACAGTGGGTATCGTCCGCTGTCAAGGTATGAATTATGGATTCTTTATTATACGTGGGTGCTCCTAGACGGGCAATAAAAAATGGATGGTGTCGGAGGTGCGGGAGCGGGTGGAGCGGAGGAAGGCGTAGAGGTGAAGTGGGAATGCGTTAGTGTGGGATTGCGTTAATGTGTTAGTATTTACCTGTGTGGGGTCGGTGGGTTGGAGCCATTCGGTAGGGAGGACGGCGGTGACGAGGCCGGCGGAGCGAGGGACGGGGTCGACGAGTCGGCCGGTGCATAGGGCGGGACAATAGACAAAGAGGAAAAACTCGTCGGTGGCGTTGCCGCCATAAATATGGCTGTCGAAAATGACGGTGAGGACATTCTTGTCGATGGTGGCCGAGGTGATGGCCACGCTCTCCACCGATCCGCGACTGACGATGATGCGAGAAAGGTCGATCTCGCCGTCGGGGGTGAAGCAGTCTTTGTTGAGGTGCTTGAAGATGGCGTAGGTGCTGTTGTGCTCCCTGAGGGCAAGCCAATGAAGTCCGACAAGGTGGGCCGCCTTCATATATGACGAGAGCTTGGAAACTATCGCGAAGTTGCTGCGGTGGGCCTGCTGCGCCTCGGTTCGCGGATTGGCCACGGAGGTGGGCATAGAGCGCTCGCATTGTCGTCCGTGCCAGGTGTAGTATATCTTATTGCCGAGTTTGCCGCTCTCGGTATCGCCTTGTTTCCTTGCCATAAGTATTTGTCTTTAGGCTTATAACGTCAGAAGGCCGGTTTTATTGCGCCGCTGCCATACTGCAGACAGGCATTAGCCAAGGTGCAGGCATACCCTTGGCATACCCGGCGGATAAGGGTAGAGCGAGGGAAAAGTGAGGCTGCCGTATGGGAGGGGCGAAGTTGCTCCGAAGGAGCATCGAGGGTACCCCGAAGGAACACCGATGGTACATTGGAAGCACCCCCTTGTCACCATAGACTTGGTATAGAGATGGTATAGGCTTGGTATAGGGATGGCATGGGGATGGAGAAGCGGCGTATTGGGGTGTGTTAGAAGATGTTATTATACCTACGGTATAATAATATATGGGAGGTGGGGCAACAATGTCATGAAAAAAGCACCGCGGTGGCGGTGTTGGTGCAAAATAAACTGCACAGTGGCAGATTATTTACTTAGTGCAGCAAGAGCCACACTGGCCGGTATGCGCTTAATGGTATTGTCGTCGGAGCTGACAACAATGTCTTGCCCATGTAGAGCCTTTTCTTCGAGCATGCGGCGCTCGGAGATCTTCAAGCCGAATAATAACTTTTCAGTTAGCAGTTTTTCATCTTTTTCTGACATAACTCTTGATTTTATTCAGTTTATCCTCATCGTAGATGGTAGACGTCTTCGCTGTTTTTCCTTGTGCAATGGGAAGACAAGGGGACTCGCTATTGTCATAAATCATCCAATAATCAACCTCCGGAATGTATAGGTTGAACAGGTTATCAATGCCAGCAATGTACCTGCGGCGTGCCGTTGGTTCTGGAATGTCGTGTCCGCCGTTTTGAACACGCTCGGCGATACGCTGGAGGGCCAGTTCTGGGCTGTTGAGCCAAAAGAATACAAGTGTAACAAGATAGCCTTTGGCCTGCGCTTGATGCACGAGGTTGATATAGGAACGCGAAGCCAGGGTGGTTTCGATGGCAAACGACTCATCACGACTGAGCAATTCCTTAATACGCTTCAGCATCAGTTTGCCGGCTTCGATGGCCATGCTATTGGGGTTGAACGGCGAAAGTCCACGGGCGATTTCGTCGGCATTGACAAATTCTTTACAGTCAAGAATCTCGGGCAAAATAGTATAGGAGGCCGTTGTCTTGCCGGCTCCGTTGCAACCACCGATGATGTACAGATTCTTGGCCATCACTGCTTTTTTTTGTACCCCCTGGGGGAATCGAACCCTCATCTAAAGTTTAGGAAACTTCCGTTCTATCCGTTGAACTAAGGAGGCGATGCTATTGCGTTATTGTGTTAATGCGTTATTGCGTTAGTGTTTTTTATGATAGGTTGTTTCTTTTTTTGACTGTGATTGAGGCGGAGTTCATCATTTTGTATATCTCCTCAAGCTGGGCTTTCAGGGTGTCGAACCTATCGGTGTCAACATACCCACTTGTGTGGAGTATGTCGAGCCAAAAGTAGGTTTCATTGGCTTCTTTGAGTGAGATGGAGAGCTTGTGAACGAAATCTTGCGGACTTTCAGAACCCAATGCTTCACAGTAATTGGCGCCGATGCTTGTTCCTGCTCTTAAGATTTGTTTCGACATGACATACTCGCCCTTGTCTCGGAGTTCATTGCATAACGCAATCACCTCGATGGCAAACGCCTTGGCTTTTTCGTATGTTATGCCTTGGGTTCTCATTATCTGATTGTGTTATCGTGTTAGTGCGTTATTGTGTTAGTGTTGTTGTGTTAGTTTTTGATTGCGTAGCCACTAACGCATTAACGCAATAACACATTAACGCATTCTTAAAGCTTACGCTTTATTTCGATGACTTCGTAGGCTTCGACGATGTCGCCGACCTTGATGTCGTTGTAGTTTTCGATGTTCAAGCCGCAATCCTGGCCGCTGACGACCTCTTTGACGTCGTCTTTGAAGCGCTTGAGGGAGGCGAGCTTGCCGGTATAAACCACGATGCCGTCGCGGATGATGCGGATGTTGCTCTGGCGGTTGATTTTGCCGTCGAGGCACATACATCCGGCGATGGTGCCGACCTTGCTGATTTTGAAGGTCTCGCGAATCTCGAGGTTGGCCACGATCTTCTCCTGCGTCTCGGGGGCGAGCATGCCCTCGATAGCGTCCTTGAGCTCGTTGATGGCGTCGTAGATGATGCTGTAGAGGCGGATGTCGATATGCTCGGTTTCGGCCATCTTGCGGGCACCCACGCTGGGACGCACCTGGAAGCCGATGATGATGGCGTCGGAGGCCATAGCCAACGTAACGTCGTTCTCCGAGATCTGACCCACGCCCTTGTGGATAACGTTGACCTGCACCTCTTCGTTGCCGAGCTTGATGAGCGAGTCGCTGAGGGCTTCGACGGAGCCGTCCACGTCGCCCTTGACGATGATGTTGAGCTCCTTGAAGTTGCCGAGGGCGCGACGGCGGCCGATTTCCTCGAGGGTGAGGTGGGTCTGGGTGCGGATGCCCTGCTCGCGCTGCAGCTGGGTACGCTTGGCGGCGATGTCCTTGGCTTCCTTCTCGTTCTCCATGACGTTGAAAGTGTCGCCAGCCTGGCAGGCGCCGGTGAGGCCGAGCAGCAGCACAGGCTGCGAGGGACCGGCGGACATGACCTCCTGGTTACGCTCATTGTACATGGCACGTACGCGGCCTGCGATGGCACCGGCCACGATGGGGTCGCCCTTGCGGATGGTGCCTTCCTGCACGAGGAGTTTGGCGACATAACCGCGACCCTTGTCGAGAGCGCTCTCGATGACGACGCCCTTGGCGCGCTTGTTGGGGTTGCCCTTCAGCTCCATGATGTCGGCCTGGAGGAT
>JAEEGL015330257.1_pt1 | contig 48121 bp, 43 predicted proteins | sample 9134231 | NCBI WGS metagenome assembly JAEEGL01 (sample SAMN16246548, study PRJNA631951) | gut metagenome | biome: gut microbiome; feature: rumen; material: fiber-attached | host: Bos | place: Iran: Karaj | collected 2018-10 | reverse complement strand
GCGGGATCCCCCTACGCTCCACCAATTAAAATTGGGATACCTTTTGGTATCCCGGTTTTAATTTATAGAATGATTAAGGGGGATCGAACCCGTGAGGGCATCGGCGTAAGCGAGACAGTCCGGTGGACTGTCGAGTAGCCGATGGTCGAAGCCGGCCTGAATGAGGCCGGCGAGAGGCACCAGCGCGAGCCGAAGGCGAAGCAGCGGGATCCCCCTACGCTCCACCAATTAAAATTGGGATACCTTTTGGTATCCCGGTTTTAATTTATAGAATGATTAAGGGGGATCGAACCCGTGAGGGCATCGGCGTAAGCAAGACAGTACGGTGGAAGGAGCGGAGGAGAGGAAGAGTGAAATGTTTTTATTATCTGAAAAGCAGTCTGAATCGCGGGGTATTTTTCACTTTGTTCTTCTTTTATTACCCATTCCTTGCTCTCGCTTAGCCTGACATCCCAAAACTCTCGCTTGGCATAACTTCGTTTCCGTCTTTATCATAATAGAATATTCTGTTTCCCTCTGTCAGGTCAGCTATTGGGCCTTCAATCGTTACTTCGTTATTTGGATAAGCCACAGATCCCACTGATTTGGTAATTTTATTATTTGAATTCAAAGCAAAATATGCTTTCCCCCTTTCGCCAAAATCAAATTCTACTAAACCATCTTCTTCAGTCAAATCACCAATTATCCATGGAAACCAGCCCAGGTATAAACCACTCTTATGAGTATAGATGTAGTACTTTGCTCTGGAATAATCTTTTGCATATATCAAACCAATTTCTATAGGCCAGTTTTCAATAGACTCACCGATTCCCGTCAAATCATCGCCTTCCATGTCACCCATGGAATCCATCTGTGTGTTAAAAATCTTATCCTGAGGGATTCCTATCCTTCCACCTAAAAATATTCCTCCAATAAGAGCTAATAACACTACTGCCACTATAAATATTGTCTTTTTCATTTTCTATTCTCCAATAAAATATAAACTTTAACAACTTCTCCGGCAAACCATTTTACACCTCCTCTGAATTTTGATTCTTTGATAATTCTTCTGCTATCATTGATGGCATCTCATCATACATTGCCCCAACAGCCCAAATTGTCGGAAGAAGAAAAAGCACGATAGTGAATAAGGGCATTTCCGGAGAAAAATGGCCATCCAGCATAAATCCTATAAAACCCAGAAATAATGATGCAACAATTAATGGAACTTTCATAATAGTACCTCCAAATTATCCTTTTATTACTTTGCGTTGTTCATCTGATCAAATCGATCCCCTTTTAAACACAAATGCGGAAACTTGCTTCAGTCTCCGCATTTTTACAAAACTATGTAAGTCAATCCCATATCCGGCTATTCAATGTTGTTGACCGAGCTTTTTAGTACCATTTTCCTTTTACTTAATGATATCACACTTTATTCTTTTTGTCATTGATTCTTTTTTTAGTTATACAAGAACTCCTTAGTCACATATCTGGGATTCTTTAATGCTGTGATTATCCTATCCCTTGCCCATGCTATCATTGTATCATCTGCATCTGTAAGGTCTATGGCTATATCCATACCTGTGACTGGCATGACCTTTATCACCTCATCTCCGCGTTTCAATACAGCTATCTGACCCCAGCTCCCATTGAAGCTTCTGATCAGGCCATCGTCATCTCTATGCATCCCTCCTGCCAAAACCATATCTTCACCTGCTTTCATGCTGTAGTTGAAGTCATATACTTCAGCTTTCATACCGCTCAAAATGTCTATCTCAAAACTCTCGTAGAATGCTTCCAGTTCAAATCCTTCAACAGCACTATAAGACTCCTTATATAATTCAAAGAATTCTTTCATAGATCTGTCCAGTATGTCACCGTACTTCTCAAGGGCATCCTGATCGATGGTACCTTTGCCCTCTGTGATGACTTGGGCGCTGATATCCTGAGTAACGCTGAGTTCGTGCTCTCTGTCATACTTTAGGCTTTCAGCAATCTTTACCATAGTATCCTTGTCCAGACTTGAGCCTAAAATACAGAGTGATTCAGTTTTTTCATCGATCCATACCAGCACACTGGCATCGCTGGTAAAAATTGTATTATAATAATCCCCTTTTGTACCGTTTATACTTACAGTTTCCACATTATTACCTTCTGCATTCAGATCCAGTCTTTCAACAGTACCAGTCTTATAACAGTCGAAGGAGAAATAATTATCTGCACTGTCTTTATATGTGACTTCACACCAGCTTTCATCGTCTATTGTGAGATCACTCAGTAATTCGAAACCTTCAGGGATCCAGTCGAACACAGGGAATCCCATCTCAGCATACTCTTCCTCTCCGGCATTGACATTCTCTTCTTCAGTATTCTCCGTATCTGTTATCTCGCCGTCCGGTTCCTTAGTATCCACATTATTATATACGACCTTATTCTCGAAAACACTCTTATACCAATGCCTTACCATTGCCCTGGCATCCTCACTGAACACAAGAACTGACCCCGCGCCGAGACAAATCACCAGTAAAACCACCGCCACTTTCCTAAGCACGGCCTGCCACCCTGCTCTTCTTTTTCTCTTTGTTTCTTCTGCCTTCCTTATGATCTGGTTCGTACGTGCTCTATAGTTATCTGCATTATCTGACTCACTTCCGAACTCGTCCTTTATAGCTTCAACATATTTTGCAAAAACTGCATTGGCAGCATCTCTTATGTCACTGTCTTTAAGATATTCAGTACTCATCTCAATTCCTCCTTCCCCATTTTTTCAGCAAGACTTGCCTTTGCCCTCTCGAGCCTTTTGTACGCTGCTTTCGTATTAATTCCTAACAAGTCAGCTATCTCGGGGACCTCATACCCATAAACATATCTCAGGTATATTACCTCCTGAAATGACTCTTTCAGTTTCGCTATAGCCTCTTCTAAACTGTTGTCAAAAGAAATATCCACACTTAATAAGTTTATCTCATCCCCAAAAGGTACCACACTATCGTATTTTGAACGATTTGACTGGTAGATGTTTAACGCGCAGTTCTTAGTAATGGTGTACAGAAGAGCTAGCATCTTATCATCATCCAGATCACGATATTTGCTATAGTTCAAGTATAACTTGATATATGCTTCCTGGGCTGCGTCCTCAGCATCTTCTTTGTTCCCAAGAACTCTGTTTGACACATTTACCATTTTGTTCCAGTGCATCTTAACCAGTCTCTCGAATCTCGATCTGTCCTCGGGATCCGGAAACGTCATTGCCAGAACCAACAAATTAACCATTGTTACACTCTCCTTGTAAAAACGCTTTATATGCTGTTTATCAAAAGAATTATAATTCCAAAGCTTTGATTATTTGTTCTTTCACCATTATAACAGTTTCGCAAGGGGTTTTTCGACAGGCCATACTGTTCTGTTTATGTTTTTTTGTATGAACATGCAGTCAGCGTAAATAAAAAAGGCATCATTTAGATGCCCATTGAATTGCTCTATTACAGCAATCGCTTTCCCTTTAGCGCCAGCCATATGCCACTTCCTGTCGACACTCCAGCAAATCCGCACATTCCTCCAGCAACGGCTCTCGGGAGACCCATTATCAGATTATCAGCCAGTACAGAATCTAAATATATAAAGCAAACAGCAAATATCAGGCTGATAGCAGCGATCAGCCATCCCCGCTTGACTACTTCTTTTGCGATCTCGCTCTTCTCTTGGTATGAAATATCCGCGAATCCTTTGAAAAACTGATCACCGGAGTCATTCTCCGCTCCAAGCAATTCTGTAACTGATATGTCCAGTGCTTTTGCCAGGCTTTCCATTATGGCAATATCAGGGAAGTTCAAACCATTCTCCCATCTGCTAACGGCTTTATCAGTCACATTGAGTCTTTCCGCAAGCTCCTTTTGAGTAATATCCAATGCTTTCCTGCGATTTGAGATCACTTTGCCGGTATATGATGCATCCATGCCACACCTCCTCTTTGCTTTTATTATAGTAATCAAATATCTATAAGTCCATCTATAAAAAATAGAATCAAAGTTTTAACCTACATTTTATAATAATCTTGACATGTAGGTTAACAAATGATATTATTAACCTACAATTATCATCTATTGCCCAAAGGTAGGTTAACATGTCTGTACTCGATGATGTATTACAAGAAGAATACTCCCGGCTCATCAGAATGCGTGAACGCATGCAGGCTGAGTATTTAGATTTGCCTAAAGGATATATTTCCAAGAAAAAAATAAACGGTTATGACTGTTATTATCTTCAATACAGAGATGGCAGTAAGATAGTCAGCCACTACATTAAACCAGATGAATTTGATGACCTTCAGTCTGCCATCAGCAAAAGGAAGAGTCTTAAAGAATCGTTGAAAAACATAGATTTGGAAATGAAGAAAATTGAAAGGGCTATGAAGTGATGGATGAGATGAATTATCAGGCATTTTGGTTACACTTTTGGTTACACTAGACAGCGCAACCCTCACCTCCCTTCATTTTCAACGCTTTTCAAAGAGCTAGTGAATTCGATCCCCCTACGCTCCACCAATTAAAACAGGGACACCTTTCGGTGTCCTGTTTTAATTTGTAGAATCGTACGTAGGGGGTGAGAACCCGGCAGGGCGCGACCGTTAGTGAGACAGCTTTAGTTTTACTATCTTCATCGATAAAGCAGCCACAAATGGCTTCTGAGAGTGGTTGTGGTTGCCTCGCTCCCATTGGTATTAGGCGATGAGTCAACCACAATTGTTGGTAAATGGTGTTTGTGGTTGCCTGCTTGTTGACTGGATTTATCATTTGAACAGCAAGTGTGGGCTTTTCAGCCTGATTATCTGAGCACAAAGCTCATTAGTTGGGAAGAGCTTCATATTTGAAGCAACTACATTACGGTTATTAACCCAATTGTGGTTGCCTTATTAAGAGAGACCACTTTTTGCGAGGCAACCGCAAACCCTCAAAAGAGCCGATTGTGGTTGCCTGCCGACAAAATCTAATAAAATTCGACCCAGATAAAAGCCACATTATGTTGTAACCTTTCCTATTGTTTTTATAAAAAAACACTACATCTTATAAATCTCCTGTTATCATATGGGTGATTCCGTGATATAATACAGTCAAGGAAAGGAGTATGCTTATGCTATCATCTAATAATCGATCCATCATTTATAAGCTTTTGATCCTCGTTCTGGTTTTAGCTGTTACCTTTACTTTCTCAGCTTGCGGCGGAAACAACGCTCAACCTGAACCCGCTCAGGAGCAGGAAACAGAGCCGGCCGTACAGCCTCAGCCTGAGCCGGAACCCGAGCCGGTCGTCGAAGAACCCGAGCCGGATCCCATCATCAACCTTCTCACCGGTAAGCGCGGTGACAAGGAAGACATCCTTAAGACAAGAATCATCGGCATCGTAGTAGAGAATCATCCCGCAGCCCGTCCTCAGTGGGGAATGGATGACAAGAAGTACTCGCCCGACATTATTTTGGAAGGTGAAGTCGAAGGCGGCATCACCAGAATGCTCTGGTTATATGCGGACTTCAAACATCTGCCTGAGACCATAGGCCCCATCAGAAGCGCCAGACCGCCTTTCATCAAGTTCTCAGAACTCTACAATGCAATCTTCGTACACTGGGGCATGAGCCACACAGAAGAAGGCTACACCGGAGCTGATTCAGTTTTCAGAGAGGATGACGTACCTCATCTCAACGGCATGTATTATGAAGGCAAGGCGCCATTCCACAGAATGTACGGCACCGGAAGAGCTGTTGAACATACCGGAATCATCACCGGCAGTGAACTCCCTAAGGAACTTAAGAGAAGATTCGCTACTAAATTGAGAAAGAAAACTGTATCTCAGTTCAAGTTCTACGAGACCAAGAAAGCCCGCGGCAAGAAGAACTCCTGCTATCAGCTGACTCTGAAGTTCTCCAAAATCGGCGGACAGACCAACTGGAAATACAACAGCAAGAAGAAGAAATATTACTCTGACAGCTTCAACAACAACGTTTCCAGAGACAACCTGCTGGTTCTTTTCGACAAGACCAACTATATCACCAAACCCGGCTACACCACCTACTGCAACTATAAACTCGGCGGAGGCACAGCATACTATGCCAGCTGCGGTTCATACCAGAAGGTAAAGTGGCGCGTCAAGGACGGCAAGCTTTGGATCTATAAGAAGGTCAAAGTCAAGAATGATGACGGCACAGAGAAGACAGTCAAGAGAACTGTCAAGTTGAATCCCGGTAAGACCTGGATCGGCTGGGCATCCTCAAACTATGACGGAAAGTGCACCATCAAGTCCAAGGCCAAAATGGACTAAATCAAACCAACAAAACACCCGCCCCGCAGTTTATGATGAACTGCAAGGCGGGTATTTTATTTGCCTTTATAATTCTTTTCAGAACTTCAGATCTTTTACAGAAGGGAAGCCATAGGCGCCATCGGCTGATGTGACCGCCCTGATGATTGCTTCGCTCAAGGTTTCCGCAGCCAGAGTACCCACAAGATTAAGATCTGCCTTGAGATCTCCCAGAGATGCTGCATAGATGCTGTCTCCATCCTTGGTGGTGTGTACCGGATTGATGGCTCTGGCATATCCGTCGTGAGCCATGCCGGCTATCTTGCAAAGCTGAGCTTTGGAAAAAACCGCATTGGTCATTACCACAGCCAGAGTCGTGTTGGCTGCAAACTTTGTGTCCATAGGCTCTATGCTTTCAGCCATGCGCTCGATGGCATTATCGAAACCGCTTCCATCGGGCTTGAGGATACCTGCTATCTTCTGTCCTGTCTTATGGTCGAAGACGTCTCCGAAGGCATTGACCACTACTACGGCCCCTACCTTGAGCTCCCCTGCCTGGACAGCATAGCTTCCGATGCCGGATTTCATGGCGTAAGCCGGTCCTTTGACCTTGCCCACTGTAGCACCGCATCCTACTCCGTAATTTCCATCTTTGTAATTGTCCTCTTCAAAAGCACATCTGGCAGCCTCGTACCCCATGGCCGGATCCGGACGTCTGTCCTTGCTGCCCACCTTGAGATCGAAGATGTCAGCCTGAACTGTCAGAGGCACCTTGGTGACCCCCACATCGTAACCATAACCGCGTTCCTCCAGGTACTCCATGACTCCATTGGAAGCTCCCAGTCCGAAGGCGCTGCCTCCCGCCAGAACGATTGCGTGGATCATTTCCGCTGACATAAGAGGGTTCAGCAGCTGGCTCTCTCTGGATGCCGGACCTCCTCCCCTGATATCAACTCCTGCCGGCATGCCATTTTCACAGATAAAAACCGTACATCCGGTGCCTGCAGCCCAATCTTCAGTCTGGCCTATCCTGATGGGGCCGATGTCTTTGATGGATATTTCTCTCATATATTTCCCCGGGCAATCGTCCTATCTTATCTGATCTGCCCTTCTCCTTTTATAATATATTTGTATGTCGTAAGTTCTTTGAGTCCCATGGGGCCTCTGGCGTGAAGCTTCTGGGTGGATATGCCCATCTCACAGCCAAGGCCGAACTCTCCTCCGTCAGTGAAACGTGTGGATGCATTGACATAGACTGCCGCAGAATCCACCATGGCGGTAAACCTGGCAGCATTCTCCTCAGATTTCGTAAGGATCGCATCGCTGTGTCCGGTCGAATGGATCCCTATATGGCTTATGGCTTCGTCCACGCTTCCCACGATTCCCACCGCCAGGATATAGTCCAGGAATTCCGTGTCGAAATCCTCCGGTCCGGCCGGCGTTCCGGGTATTATGGCCGCTGCCTTAGGATCCAGCCTGAGATCTACAGGAACCAGTCCGGCCGCCTCTCTGTCGTCCACCAGACGAACTTTGAGTTTCGGCAGGAAATCTTCCGCGATGTTCTCGTGGACCAAAAGCACTTCCTCCGCATTGCATACTGAAGGCCTGCTGGTCTTGGCGTTTTCGATGATATCCAAAGCCTGTTCCTGATCGCAGCTTTCATCTGCAAAAATATGGCAGATGCCTGTTCCTGTCTCGATGCAGGGCACCTTGGCATTATCCACACACCGTTTGATGAGTCCCGCTCCGCCTCTGGGGATCAGCAGATCTATGAGGCCTACAGCCCTCATAAGTTCATCAGCGCTTCTGTGGTCAGTATCCTCTATGAAGCCCACAAGTTCTCTCGGAAGACCTACGTCCTCAAGGCCGAGCTTGATGGCTTTGACTATGGCCTGATTGGATCTGAAAGACTCGCGGCCGCCCCTCAGAACTACCGCATTCCCCGACTTCAGCGCCAGGGCGGCCACGTCAGATGTCACGTTGGGCCGGCTTTCATAGATAATGGCCACCACACCAAGAGGTACAGAGACCTTATCCATAACAAGACCATTGGGACGGGTGATCCTTTCCAGCAGTCTGCCTTCAGGATCCGGAAGAGCCATAACCTCCAGTACACCCTTAGCCATGGCGTCTATCCTCTCGGAAGTAAGGGTCAGTCTGTCGATCATAACAGGCCCATATATCTCACGTGCAGCCTCCACGTCTTCCCTGTTGGCTGCGAGGATGTTTTCTTTTTCTGTGATCAGTCTGGCTGCAATGGCCTCCAGAGCAGGATTCTTTGCATCGCTCGATTTGATGAGGGATGGGAGCGCAGCTCTCGTTTCAGTTAAAATGTCTATAGTCTTTCTCATGAGTCTTTCCTCCCTTTAAATCTTGTCCCCGCGGCCTTGCCATCCAGCACATCATAAATGATCTCCGGACGCGCCCCGCTGACGATGACCATATCAGTCCCGGACTCCATGGCGATGGCTGCGGCCGCTAACTTGGTGGCCATGCCGCCTGTACCGAGCTCCGTTCCTCCGCCGCCGGCACCGCGGATCATCTCTTCTGTGATCTCAGTGACCTCGTGGATGATCTCTGCGTCAGGATCATGTCTCGGATCCGCCGTATACAGTCCGTCGATATCCGTAAGCACGATGAACATATCCGCCTTTACGCTGGCTGCTACCATGGCGCCAAGGGTGTCGTTATCACCTACGGCGATCTCATCGGTCGAGATGGTGTCATTCTCATTGATGATGGGAAGGGCTCCCAGTTCCAGCAGCCTTTCCAGAGTGTTGGTGAAATTCCTGTGCCTTTCCTCATCCTTCAGGTCCTCGCCGGTGATAAGGATCTGAGCAACAGTATGATTGTATTCACCGAAAAGCTTGTCATATACGTACATGAGCTCGCACTGTCCTACAGCGGCAGCCGCCTGCTTGGATGGCATGTCCTTGGGGCGCTCCTTCATGTTGAGCTTGCCCACTCCCATGCCGATGGCGCCGGAGGATACCAGAACCACCTCGTGGCCTGCGTTCTTCACGTCGCTCAAAACTTTGCAGAGTGCTTCCACGGACCTGATGTCGAGTCTTCCGGTGGAATGTGTAAGTGTCGATGTTCCTACTTTGAAAGTGATCTTCATGTTATTATCCTTCTTGTTAAAACCAGAATGTCAATAATTGTCTCTGTCCTTTTTCCTGAACAGCCTGAGTATCGCGTGAAAAATCCCCCTGATCACAGCGAATACTGCAAACACAGCCAGGAAGCCCAGAATGCCATAGGCGATATCCGCCGCTTCCATGGTGCCCGTTCCAGAGTACCACTGGCCTATCTCGATGGCAAAGGTGATCACCAGGATCAGGGTGAAAACGTAGATCCAGGCGATGACCATGGTGTGGCCGCTTTCCGCCAGGGCCTTGAAGATCGGATAGACGATAAAAATCATCAGAAGTCCCAGAAGGCCTATGACCAGAAAATGCAGCTGCTTATCCGTCAGGAAAAAGCTTCTCGAGTCATTGATGGTCAGGATCTTATCGTGGATCCAGGCGATCCATGTAATAAGATAGTATACAATAGTTCTCATATTTATTCTCCCCCCTTTGTGTTATACCTTATAATATCATCAGAGTACCGCCTCGTCAAATGATGGAGCGAAAATTTTTTGCGGAATTGGCCACGAGCCGACAATCTTGGCCGTCTGCACCCTCCTAAGCCCCATCTCCGCCTTGAAAAATGCGGGGATTTTTGGTAATATCTATTTATCCAATTTCTTTGTATAAGCGAGGATCATTATGAAAAAATTCACCGGAAGCAGCGACTACGTCGCATCAAAGGAACTGATGAATGCCGTCAATGTGGCCATCGCCCTTAGGAAGCCTCTTCTCATCAAGGGTGAGCCCGGCACCGGCAAGACCATGCTGGCCCAGTCCATCGCGGACGCTCTTGAGATGCCTCTCATCATCTGGGGCATCAAGTCCACCACCAAGGCTCAGGAAGGCCTCTACATGTACGATACGGTGCAGCGACTTTATGACAGCCAGTTCGGCGAGGGCGACGTGTCCGATATCTCAAAATACATCAAGCTGGGCAAGCTGGGTGAAGCCTTCACTTCAGACGAGCAGGCGGTACTCCTGATCGACGAGATCGATAAGGCCGACCTGGAGTTTCCCAACGACCTTCTCTGGGAGCTGGACCGCATGGAGTTCTACATCAGCGAGACTAAAGAGACCGTGCGCACCAAGCACCGCCCCATCGTCATCATCACTTCCAACGCAGAGAAAGAACTGCCTGACGCTTTTTTGAGGCGCTGCATGGTCCATTACATAGAATTCCCGACAGAAGATAAGATGCGCGAGATCATCAAGGTCCACTACGGAAACGTGGACCAAAAGCTGGTCAACGAAGCCCTCAAGGCCTTCTATGACCTTCGCGAGATCCGCGACATTCAGAAAAAGCCCAGCACTTCGGAGCTTCTGGACTGGATCCAGGCTCTTCAGATCGCAGGCTGCGATGTGAACAAGATCGCTGACGAAGTGCCATACATCGGCGTCCTCCTCAAGAAAAATCAGGACGTGGACACTGCCAGGGCATACAGATTCAGGAGATAGACATGTTTCTGAAGTTTTTTGAACTCCTCAGACTTCACGGGCTCAAGATATCTCTGGACGAGTGGCTGACTCTGGTGGAAGCCCTCGACATGGGCATGGCGGAGAATTCCCTGGTGGAATTTTACTATCTTGCCCGGAATGTTCTGATCAAGTCTGAAACTGAATACGATAAGTTCGACCAGGCCTTCGCCGAATACTTCCAGGGCATCGAGTCCGTGGATGAGATCCCTCAGGAACTCAAAGACTGGCTTTCCCAGGGCGAACTGGAGCGTCTCATGGAGGACATGCCTGAATGGGCCAGGGAATATGACCTGGATACCTTGCGCCGCATGTTTCGCGAGCGCCTTAACGAGCAGACCGAAAAGCACGACGGCGGCAACTACTGGGTCGGTACCGGCGGTACCTCGCCCTTCGGCCATGGCGGCTACAACCCTGCAGGCATCCGGGTGGGCGGTTACGGCAGACACCAGTCTGCCATCCAGATCGCCGGCGAAAGGAACTTCAGGGATTTCCGCCAGGACAACGAGCTGGACACCCGCCAGTTCCAGATGGCCTTCAGGAAGCTGCGCCAGTTTTCCAGCCGTGTGGACACAGCTAAGACAGAGCTGGACATAGACGCCACCATAGATGCGACCTGCGATAACGGAGGACTGCTTAAGCTGATCTACGAAAAGCCTCGCAAAAACACGGTCAAACTCCTGCTCCTCATGGATTCCGACGGTTCCATGCGAAGCTATTCCAGACTTTGCAGCCAGCTTTTCCAGGCAGTCAATCAGTCGACCCACCTGAAAGATCTGAAGATCTTCTACTTCCACAACTGCATCTATGATTATCTCTATACGGATCCATACATCATAGACGGCCGCTGGATCGAGACCGACTGGGTCCTCAGGAACCTGGGCTCCGACTACAAAGTTATCATCGTAGGTGACGCTGCCATGTCCTCTTATGAGCTCATGGCCAGGGGCGGGAACATCAACTGGTATGCCTGGAACAACGAGCCGGGCATCGACTGGCTCAAGAAGTTCAAGCGCTTTTACAACAAGGTCATCTGGCTGAACCCCATCAAGGAATCCAGGTGGGCTCACGCCTGGGGCGCCCGCACCATTCAGATGGTCCGGGAGGTATTCCCCATGTACGAGCTCACATTGAACGGCCTGGACAAGGGCATCCACAAGCTGCTGAGCAACTAGTGCGGGCCGGGTGGCTGATGCGTTACGGATGGCCGGCACCCTGCGGCCCGGGGCTCGGGCCGGTACGGCATGCTAATCGGATGCGGGCCGGGCGGTTGATGCGTCCCCTTCATATTCAATAAAAAAGCTCCCCTCGCCCGGGGAGCATTTTTCGCGGGAAAGTTTTTTGGAAGAGTAAAAGTCGCCTCCCGAACCGTCCGCATCTTGATAACCGCACAAACAAAAAAGACCTTTCCGGGGCGGCCCAAAAGAGCGGCACTACTAAGGTCTTTTTTGTGGTAAACTGCGTCAAGGTCGTGATGGGGATATTTCACCGGCCATATCGCCAATTTTACCTATTATAAAATCCATAAAGAATCGAGATGCCAGCGGCATGGTCTCCCGGCTCCTCCAGACCAGGGAAACGGACCTGACAGGCGCGTCAGCTATGCTTCTTACTGCCAGACCCTCCTCGAAGCCCTCTACGATCCTTCTGATCTGTATCGAAATGCCGAATCCCCGCCGGATCATTCCCAATATAGAATAGTCATCGTAGATATCGTACTCGATTCTGGGCTCAAGTCCCTTGGACCTGAAGGCTTCCAGAACAGTGTTGTAATCCTTGCCCTCATCGAAGAGGATGAAAGGATCCTGTGTGAAATCGCTGAGCCTTAAAATTTCCTTTGAGGCCAGCGGGTGTCCTTCAGGCAGTACGGCCACCAGCTCGTCGTCGTAGAGATGGACGGATTCCATCCCTTCCGTGAAACGCGTGCTGATGAAGCCGAAGTCCACTTCTCCCGAATTTACGGCTCCCCTTATGCTATTGTATTCACCCTGTTTGATGACAAAATCCACGCCCGGATGACCGTCCTTGAACTCCTTCATGAGTTCCGGCAGAAGTTCGCGGCTGACACTGGTAAAAGATGCCACTCTGATGGTGGCGTTCTCCATGCCTGTGATCTCGCGTTTCTTGTGATACAAAGCATCTTCGGCGTTTCTTATGGCTTCAAAATATGGGTAGTATGCTTCGCCGTCGGCAGTGAGTTCGAAACCTCTGCGGCTCCTGGTGATCAGCCGGGTGCCCATTTCCTTCTCGAGGCCCTTGACGATCTGGCTGACGGCGCTCTGGGTATAACCCAGTTCTGCAGCAGCATTGGTAAAACTCTTTAGTTCCACTGCCCTGCAGAAGATTCCGTATTTAGATGTTTCTTTCATGGGGCTGAAGGTTTTTTGCGTTGCTGCTATTATGAATACTTACATTAGAAAAACTTATGTATCTATTATAAATATTCGTTTTACTAATGTCAAGAAAGATGTTAAGATAATTTCAGAAAAAGAATTGTGCCCATAATAGGTAAAGATAGACGAAAGAGGCGGTAGCGTTGCAGATCGAACAGAACCTGAAAGGAATTTACAGACTGAAAATGAGCGGCATCGTAGGAGGAGAACACAACAGAGAAGCTTTTGCAGAAGGCCTGAAAGCCGGCATCCCCATTGGCATCGGGTATTTTGCAGTGTCCTTCAGCCTGGGAATAATTGCCAGAAACTGCGGATTCACAGTGTTCCAGGGTTTTCTGACCAGTCTCACCAGCTATGCGTCGGCCGGGCAGTACATCGGATTCACCCTGTACGGAGCCGGTGCTACCCTTTGGCAGCTGGTGATCATGATGATCATCACCAATGCACGCTACCTCCTCATGGGCGTCGCCCTCAACCAAAAGGTCCGCGAGGGCACATCCTTAAAGCACAGAGTCATGATCGGTCTCTCCATAACGGACGAGATCTTCGGAGTCTCCATCTCCCGGCCGGGATACGCCAATCCCTTCTTCGCCGCGGGCTGCTGGATCTCCGCCATGTCCATGTGGTCCGTGGGAAACGCCCTGGGCATCGCAGTCGGAAACATCCTGCCCTTGAGAGCAGTCAGCGCCATGAGCGTGGCTCTTTTCGGAATGTTCCTGGCTTCCATAATCCCGCCCATTAAAAAAGACAAAGCCATCGGCATTGCCATCGCGGTCAGCTTCGCCCTGAGTTACCTGGCTTCGACCCTTCCCGCCATCAGGGAAATGTCATCAGGAAACCGCACGATCCTGCTCACCATCATCATTTCAGCGGTGGCTGCCATCATCGCTCCCAGAAAGAGCGAAGAGCCCGAGATCACCATGGAAGGAGGCGACCCGGATGAAGATTAACATCTATATTTGGATCCTCGTCATGGCCCTGGCCACAGGCGCCACCCGCGTCCTGCCTCTGACCCTCATACGTAAACCCATCGAAAACCGTTTCCTGCAGTCTTTCCTCTACTACGTGCCCTACGTAACGCTGGCTATCATGACTTTCCCGGCCATCATGGAGGCGACGCAGGTGCCGGCGGCCGGCGCCCTCGCGCTGGTTGGTGGAATCGTGGCGGCCTGGCTGGGCGCCGGCCTCTTCGGCACGGCTGCAGCCTGCTGCTGTGTAGTGCTGGTCACCGAACTGGTGCTGGTATGATGCAACATTTACGGCATAGAGTTTTTTGCTCCCTTCTAAAAGGGAGCTATTTTTTTCGGATCAAATCTCTTTCTATAATGCGCTTTACTCCGTTATTATCAAAAGGCATATTCTCTCCATCAAAGGTCAAGATTAGATTTTTCGGAGGATAAATACCATTAGATAGATATTTCTGAAGTCTTAAATAGTTTTTCTCTTGATATTCGGGTTTATCCATCATACCGAAGTGTTCCCAAAACATCAAACTGTTATCTTCCAATTCAACTGTAAAATCCGGATAAATGATTTCTGAGTTATATGTTCCCTTTTTCGATATTATGATCTCGAGTCCCTTCTCATACCAGAATTTGAGTCCATAATAGTATAATTCTTCTGCTATAATGAGTTCGTTCTTCGATCTTACCATAAGATTAAAAGATGTCTTAACTTTAAGAGCCCCTCGGTCCTTCGGATTCTCAGATTGTGGAAAGCTATCCTGAAGTTCGCCGGCATCCACAGGCAGCAATTCCTCAGCAAATTTTGAATAGGCTGCAGGCAATAGTTTGATGATTGCTTGATTGTCGTAATCGCTAATTCGTCCGAGAGTTTCCTTCAGAATCTGTATATTTTTCTTCAAAGTCTCTCGGGTCATATTATGTACTGAACTTTCAAGCAAGTGTTTCGCTCTCTCCATCTCGTTTCTATTTACGTATTGGATCGTTCCCGTGCGCTTGTTTTTAAAATAGAATCGCTTCCTTCCACCGCTTTCCTTGCAAAGTAAATATAAGCCCCCTGTCAACTCTTGTCTTTGATATTTCTTGAGAATCTTTTCCTCCAAAGCAATCTCATTCTCGATCATTTCTTTTACGCTCATATTTAAAACACTTCCTTCATATTTATAACTTTTGAAGTTTATCCATTTTCCCATAAAAACATAAAATCGGATAACTTCAGTTTTCATATTTAATTTTTTGATCCATTTTGTGGTTTTTACATCAAAATGGATAACTTCCCCTGAAACCATTTTTTTGAAAAAGCTCTTTATCGTCCATTTTCAGCGGGCACCCCTTGCCTTTACCTCTGTTTTCCAGCATCGAAGGTCCCTTTGATGCTAAAATGCTCTGAATAAAGGATGCATAATCGATTCTCCTTCTCCTGCAGGCTTTTTGCATTGATCCATTTTCGCAAAAAACTCTCAAAATGGATCAATTTCTCATCCCAGAAAAAAATAACCTCTCAAACGATAAATCTTACCTAAAATTCGACATCCACTAAAAAAGCCTGCCCCTAGGGGCAGGCTCATTTCTTTTGCAGTTTCCCGTATGCAGATTTTCATTGACCATACATCAGCCATACATCAGCCATACATCGGCTCTGCGTCAGCTCTCCCAAAAAACTTACAGCGTATTGGAAGCGTTCAGCACGTCTTTGATCTTGTGCTGCACCATTCTCTGAATAGCCTCGCGGGCAGGTCCCAGATATTTACGAGGGTCGAATTCTGCGGGGTTCTCCACCAGGAATCTTCTGACTTCTGCGGTCATTGCCAGACGAAGGTCTGTATCGATGTTGACTTTGCAGATGCCGTACTTGGTAGCTTCCCTGATCATTTCCTCAGGTACGCCCTGGGCTCCGGGGATCTCTCCGCCGAACTCATTGCATCTGTCTACGAATTCTCTGAGAACGGTGGATGCTCCGTGGAGTACCAGCGGAGTCTCAGGAATCAGCGCATGGATCTCTTTCAGACGATCGAAATCAAGGTAAGGATCGCCTTTGAACTTGTATGCGCCATGGGATGTGCCGATGGCGATGGCGAGAGAGTCGACTCCTGTCCTTGCTACGAATTCAGCAGCCTCTGCAGGATCAGTGAACTTGGCGGATCTTTCGTCAACGGAGATGTTGTCTTCAACTCCGGCCAGCTTTCCGAGCTCAGCCTCAACTACTACGCCGTGTGCGTGAGCATAATCAACTACCTGCTTGGTAAGAGCGATGTTTTCTTCAAAAGGATGCTTGGATCCATCGACCATTACTGAAGTGAAACCGTCGTCTACACACTTCTTGCAGATGTCGAAGTCTTCGCCGTGGTCTAAGTGAAGGCAGATATCAAGACCTGTGTCCTCGATGGCAGCCTCGACCAGTTTGAGAAGATATGCCGGGCGAGCATACTTGCGGGCGCCGGCGGAAACCTGAAGGATCAGCGGTGCCTTCTCGATTTTAGCAGCATCCACGATACCCTGAACGATCTCCATATTGTTTACATTGAAGGCTCCGATAGCGTAATCAGAAACGAGAGCCTTGGCGAACATTTCCTTTGTTGTTACTAATGCCATTTTCTACTCCTTCGCAAAAATATTTCCATTACATTTTTATCATTATTAAGACCTTATGGCCTCTTCAAGATCAACCCTTGGACCAGTTGACTATCTTGATCATGTCTAACTTGGTCGATCCCTTCTTGAAGGTGAAGACTCCGGCCCTCATCTTCTCGTGATCGTAGCCGTTCTCCTGGCAGATCTTCTGATACTCTGCGTAATCCTCGAAGATGCCGGCTTCCACCATGCACTGAACTGCTGCATATGCGGTGGTTCCCGTGAGAGTGACCTCATAATCTGCAGCCAGCTTATCGCCGTCCCACTGAGGACCGTTGGATGTCTTAGCAGGCTCGTCTGCTTTATCATCACCGCTCTGATCGTCTGCCTGATCTTCAGTCTGGTCATCAGCCTGATCATCACCGGTCTGATCGTCTGCCTGGTCGTCGGTCTGGTCATCAGTCTGATCGTCACCGGTCTGATCGCCTGTCTGGTCATCAGCTGTCTGATCGTCAGTCTGGTCATCGCCTGCCACTTCTCCGTCCTCTCCCGTAGGATCTGTCAAAACGTTTTCAGTGTCGGTACCTCCTACGATATCCTTAGGATACTGAAGGATTATGCCCAGCCTCCAAAAGATTATCAGCGCAGCGATAGCCAGAATGAGGAGTGCTATGATGATATCGCTCTTGTTATATATAATGTCTTTGATTTTGTTCATTTCTATTCCCCTTTGTTATAAAATAAAACCTCTATCATAGTATTTTAACAGATTTGCTCTTTAAAAACAAGCAATTCTGAGTTATAATATTAGCATGTTCGAATTAATCATCACCGAAAACCAGAGCAATCAGAGACTGGACCGCTTTCTCAAAAAATATTTTGACAAGGCGCCCCTCTCGATGATTTACCGCATGATCCGCAAGGACATAAAACTTAACGGCAAGCGTGCCAAGGAAGAGACCATGCTGAAAGCCGGCGATGTCCTTTCTCTTTACATGACCGAAGAGGAGGCTTCCGGCTTAAGAGGTGAAATAAAGCAGGTGCGCGCTAAGCGCCAGTTCAAGATCGCTTACGAAGATGATAACCTTTTGATAGTAAGTAAGCCTTACGGGCTCCTCACTCACGGCGACCGCCACGAGAAAAAGAACCACCTGGCCAATCAGGTCATAGATTATCTGATCTCCAATGGCGAATACGATCCCGGACATGACAGGACTTTTACCCCGGCGCCGGCCAACCGCATCGACAGAAACACCACCGGTCTTGTGATCTTTGCCAAGGACTCTCAGTCCCTCAGGGAGATCAATGCTCTCCTCAGGAGCAAGACGCAGATCTCCAAGTATTATCTGACCGTGGTATGCGGCAAGCTCCCGGGAGAGATTCACCTCAGGGATCACATGTTGAAGGACGAGAAGACCAACCGCGTGAAGATCGTTCCTCAGGCTGATGATTCCAAGCTCATGGAGACCATCGCCCGCCCTCTGGCCTACGGCAGGATCGGAAACAAGGACTACACTCTGACGGAAGCTCAAATCCTCACAGGCAGAACCCACCAGATCAGAGTTCAGCTGGCAGGAGCCGGATATCCTCTGTACGGTGATTTCAAGTATGGAAGCCGCGCTTCCGACAGAGCCACCCAGCTGCTCCACAGCTACAAGCTGGCTTTTTCGGAGGAACTCAGAGACTCCGGCGGCAAGCTTTCCTACATGGCCGGCAAAGTCATAACCCAGGAACCACCCCGGGATTTCCTCAAGGTGACCGACAGAATTTTTGGTGATATCGAAGATATTATATAGAAAGGCAACAGGTATTCAACAGTGAAAAAAGAATTGCTGGAATGGATTCGTGACATAGGCATCGCCTGTCTTCTGGCGCTGATAATACTTACTTTATTCAAACCCATAATCGTGCAGCAGCATTCCATGGAGCCCAACTTCTATCAGGGCGACTATCTGATCATAGCCAAGCAGGCCTACTCTTTATCCAAGGAACCTGCCAGAGGCGACATCATCGTTTTCAAGAGCAGTCTTAAGGATGACAAGGGCAACGACAAGAACCTCATCAAGCGCATAATCGCTGTCGGCGGCGATACCGTCAGCATCGAAGACGGCTACGTATACATAAATGGTGAGAAGATCGACGAGCCTTATGTAATGCAGCAAGGCGTGTCCGGAGAAATGGAAGAGACCGTCATCCCTGAGGGCAAGCTTTTCTGCTGCGGAGACAACCGCGACGTGAGCAGAGACTCCAGAGAAGACGACGTGGGACTTGTTGACGAAGAAGCCATCGTAGGCAAGGTCGTCATCAGGCTCTTCCCCTTCAACAAGATAAAGACATTTTAATTAAACTGCGCCGGTGATCCGGCGCCTTCTATTCTTATGAAAAAGCAGATCAAACTTCAAGCCAACAACAAAAAAGCTTACCATGACTACTTCGTGGAAGAGACCTACGAGGCGGGCATCGTCCTGACCGGCACGGAGATCAAGTCCGTCCGCCAGGGCAAAGTGTCCATCAAGGAAGCCTACGTCAGGATCCATAGTGGCGAAGCCATCGTCATGGGCATGAACATTTCCCCTTATGAACAGGGGAACAGATTTAACGTGGATCCGCTCCGTGACCGCAAACTCCTTCTCCACAAGCAGGAGATCAGGAAGCTCACGGGCAAGCTGACACTGCAAGGTATGACTCTTGTTCCTCTTAAGCTCTACATCAACGAAGATGGCCGAGCCAAGCTGGAGATAGGCCTCTGCCGCGGTAAGAAAAACTATGACAAGCGCGAGGCTATCGCCAAGAAGGACGCACAGCGTAACATCGAGCGCAGCATGAGAAACCACTGATAACTGAGAACGCAAAAGCGGCAGGCCCAAGGTCTGCCGCTTTTATGTGCTTAACTATTTAGATTCTTTTCGCCTCTGCTTCTTCATCTTCACGAGCTTGCTGAAGAAATCTGCCGCGTTGTCAAAGGATTTGTCCTTCCTGGCCAGGGTGCTGACGTTTCCCCCGTTTCTGGGATTTACGGCAGGCACTTCATAAAGTCCCTCCTTGGCTCTCTCTTTATTGAGTTCTGTCCTGAGCGCTTCGCTGGACAGGATCTTGTCATTATTATCTGTCATCTCTGTACCTCCCTTTGTTAACATCATATCACCCCCCCCTGAAAAAGTCAATAAATGAAAAGCCATGTGAATAGGTTTCACATGGCTCAGTTTATTATGCGTTTTCTTCAAGCTTTCTGGCTATTTCGTCCCTTTCCCTGCAGATATCCGCCCAGTTGGGGATCTTCTCCAACGCCTCAGTGAAGGCTGCCAGTTCGTCAGGTATCTGGATCTTCTGAGGGCACATCTCCATGCAGGCTCCGCAGCCAATGCAGGCTGAAGGCAGCTTATCCTCAGGATATGAATCCAGCTGCATCTTGATGGTAAAGCCGCTGTCTGCTCTGATCTGATTGAACTTGAAGAGCAGATCCGGAATGTCCAGCTCCATAGGGCAGCTTGAGGTGCAATATCTGCATGCCGTGCACGGTACCTCATTCTTCATGCCCTCTGCGGCTCTCAAAATGATGGCTTCCTCTTCAGCGCTCAAAGGGTCGTAATTCTCAAATGCCGCCACGTTTTCCACGGTCTGTTCCATGTTGGACATGCCCGAAAGCACTGTCATGACCTGATCCAGTGGCTGTGTCCATCTCAACGCATAGGATGCCGCATGAGCTTCGGGGCGTATCGCCTTGAGCTCATCCATGATGTCATCAGGAAGAGAAGCCAGCTTGCCGCCTCTCACAGGCTCCATGATGACGATGGTAAGTCCGTATTCCTTAGCCATCTCATATTTCTCTCTGCCCTTCTGCACGGTCCAGTCCAGATAGTTGAGCTGAAGCTGGATGAATTCGATCTCATCTCCGTACTTGTCCAGGATCTTTCTTAAACAAGGCAGATCCGCATGGCTGGAAAGGCCGAGATGCCTGATGCGGCCATTTCTTTTCTGTTCGATGAAATATTCCATGATGCCCCAGCGAGGATCCTCATAGGTGGGCAAAGAATTTTCGTACACATTGTGTAAAAGATAGAAGTCGAAATAATCCACCTGGCACTTCTTAAGCTGCTTCTCAAAGGTATCCGCCGGATCATATTTCTCGGAAACTGCGTGACCGGGATACTTATCCGCCAGATAAAAACTCTCTCTGGGATATTTCTTCAGGATCTTGCCTATGACTACCTCGGACAAGCCATTATGATAGGGAGCAGCCGTGTCATAATAGTTCACGCCGTGCTTCATGGCATGATCGATCATCTCAGCTGTCAATTCCTCGTCTATGCTCTTATCTTCCTTGACAGGGAGCCTCATAAGGCCGAAACCCAGCATTGATATTTTTAAATCTTTGAAATTGCGATAGATCATTGGTGCCTCCTTATTCCGATCTTTCAGCAAGCCGCGCAATAAGCGCGAGATGTCAATTCTTTGCTAATATTTTTTTGAGGAATTCTCCGGTGTAGGAACCTTCAAACTCGGCTACTTCTTCGGGAGTTCCCGTGGTTACGATGGTGCCGCCGCGGTTTCCGCCCTCGGGGCCCAGGTCTATGATATAGTCTGCAGACTTGATGACGTCCAGGTTGTGCTCGATGACCACCACTGTATTTCCCTGGTCCACCAGCTGCTGAAGGACGCTGATGAGTTTATTCACATCATCGAAATGCAGTCCCGTGGTGGGCTCGTCCAGGATGTAAAGAGTCTTGCCGGTTGAACGCTTGGTCAGCTCCGTAGCAAGCTTTACTCTCTGAGCCTCACCGCCTGAAAGCTGTGTCGAAGGCTGTCCGAGCTTGATGTAGCCAAGGCCTACCTGCTCCAGAGTGTTCAGATATCTGTAGATCTGGGGTACGTTCCTGAAGAAATCCAAAGCCTCATGAACTGACATATCCAGAACCTCGTAGATATTCTTATCTTTATATTTGACTTCCAGGGTCTCGCGGTTGTAGCGCTTCCCGTGGCAAACTTCACAGGGCACGTAAACGTCAGGCAGGAAGTGCATCTCGATCTTGATGATACCGTCGCCGGAGCAGGCCTCACAGCGGCCGCCCTTGACGTTGAAGCTGAATCTGCCCTTCTTGTAGCCCCTCATCTTGGCCTCCGGCAGAGTCGCAAAAAGATCTCTGATGGTATCGAACATGCCGGTGTAGGTGGCAGGATTGGATCTGGGGGTCTTACCGATGGGGCTCTGGTCGATGTCTATGACCTTGTCGATGTTCTCAAGGCCGTCGATCCTGTCGTGGTCTCCCGGCTCTTCCTGAAGGCGGTTTGTCACGTGGGCAGCGCCTTTATAGAGGATCTCGTTGACGAGAGATGACTTGCCGGAGCCGGACACACCGGTGACGCAGACGAACTTACCCAGAGGGAAGTCCACGTCGATGTTCTTCAGGTTATTCTGGCGAGCGCCTCTGACGGTGAGCTTCTGACCGGTTCCGGGCCTTCTGTAGTCCGGTACCGGGATCTTCTTAGCTCCCGAAAGGTACTGTCCCGTTATGGATTCTTTGCAGGCTTTGATGTCGTCTACGGTACCCTGGCATACCAGTTCACCGCCATTGATGCCTGCGCCGGGACCGATGTCCACGATGTGATCCGCAGCGTACATGGTATCCTCATCATGCTCTACGACGATGAGGGTATTACCGATGTCCGTCAGATCTCTCAAAGTCTTAAGGAGCTTCTCATTGTCCTTCTGGTGAAGGCCGATGGAAGGCTCGTCCAGGATGTAAAGAACACCCACCAGACTGGACCCTATCTGTGTAGCCAGCCGGATACGCTGAGATTCGCCGCCCGAAAGAGATCCCGCCGAACGGCTCAGAGTCAGGTAGTCAAGCCCTACGTTCTTAAGGAAATTGAGACGGTTGCGGATCTCTTTGATGATCTGCTCAGCGATGTGAGCATCCTTGTCGCTCAGCTCAAGCTTATCAAAGAACTCCAGACACTCCACGATAGACATGTCTGAAAGCTGTGATATATTGATTCCTCCCACGGTGACCGCCAGGATCTCCGGTCTGAAACGTCTGCCGCCGCAGTCGGGACAAACGCTGGTCACCATGTAGGCTTCCATCTTGTTTCTGAAATAATCGGAAGTGGTCTCCCTTACCCTGCGCTCAATATTATTGATGGCACCCTCAAAAGGCCTGTCCTGCAAGGTCTTGGCACCGGTCCCTCTGGACACATAGGTCCACTGGAGTTTCCGGTCACCTGTGCCATAATAGAGCTCCTGAAGGAAATCCTTGGGCATGTCCTTAAGAGGTACCCTGGGATCAACTCCATGGTACTTGATGAGTCCGTTGATATTCTGGCGGTACCAGCCCGAGAACTCCATGGTGCCGAAAATGGGCTGAAGAGCCCCCTCATTTATCGACAGATTCTCATCCACTAACTTCTTCGGATCCAGTTTCTGCGTGATACCTATACCCGAGCATGTAGGGCAGGCTCCAAAGGGAGCATTGAATGAAAACATTCTCGGCTCCAGTTCCTCCAGAGATGCGCCGTGATCCGGACATGCCAGCTTGGTGGAAAAAATCTTCTCTGTGTGATGGTCGTAGAAGTCCGCTTCTATCTGCACCAGTCCGCCTTCAGACTGACCGATGGCAAGCTCACAGGCCTCCGCTATACGGCTCTCCTGCCCCGGCTTCACTACGATCCTGTCCACTACTACTTCTATATTGTGTTTAAAAGTCTTCTCAAGCTTGATCTCGTCCTCGTCGATGATCTTCACTTCTCCGTCTACTCTGACTCTGGTGAAGCCCTCACGCTTGATGCGGTCGATTATCTTCTCGTGGGTGCCCTTCTTGCCGCGGACTACCGGAGCCAGCACCAGAAGTTTGGTCCCCTCGTCCATGGCCATGATGGCATCCACCATCTGATCCACTGACTGGGAAGCGATAGGTTTGCCGCAGATCGGGCAGTGTGGCTTGCCTATTCTGGCAAAAAGAAGTCTGAAATAGTCATGGATCTCCGTTACCGTACCCACGGTGGATCTGGGGTTTCTGTTAGTGGTCTTCTGGTCGATGGAGATCGCCGGGCTCAGACCCTCGATGTACTCAACATTGGGCTTCTCCATCTGCCCCAGGAACTGACGGGCATAGGAAGAGAGGGACTCCATATACCTCCGCTGTCCCTCAGCATAAATGGTATCGAAAGCAAGGGAAGACTTGCCCGATCCCGAAAGGCCCGTCAGAACCACCAGCTTATCTCTGGGTATCCTGACGTTTAATCCTTTTAAGTTGTTCTCGTTAGCGCCTTTGATAATAATTTCGTTCTGCATAGTAATGGTATTATAACATACTTTTGAAAGTTTGGGTAGATTTTTTTGGAACATTTGTTCTCGAAATAGATGGCGCTTTTTATTGAGTGTTTTTCTTATCACAACGCATTTTGAAAATTTTTTGCGTCATTTTTCCCAAAAAATTATATATATGACACAAGGCTTTCATTAAATAGTTTTTCCCAAAAAATATGACGCAGATTTCATCTGTCCTTGCGTCATTTCCCCCTACTCATCTAAAATATGACGCAAAACTAAAAAGTGCCTACCTGAATAATGGTTTCAAGATACCATTGACGATCCGTAATACTGCTTCGGAATCAAAAGGGCTTTTCTCCCCTTCCATAGTGATTATCAGATTGTGTGGCATATAAAAGCCATTTTCGAAGTACAGCATAAGTTTACGCATATTCCTTCTGCGATAATTCATTTTGTCAATCAATCCTTCATGCTCCCAAATAATGATCTCGCCATTTGGAAGATAAATGGTGAAATCCGGAAAAACTCTTTCGGTTGAAGCGTGTTTGAAGCCTGCTTCATCTTCGTATACACGGACAAGGTCTAAAGTTTTTTCATATCTAAAAGGGATGCCGGCAGCAAGCAGGAATTCTCCGATTATTGCTTCTGATTTAGATCTGACAAACAGTCCATTAGAAATTGGATACTTCAGATTATTTCTTTCAAAAGGATTTTCCGATGGAATCGAAGAATCTATTTCTTCCGAAAGTGCAGGTAATGGTTCTTCTATATCCATTTCTCCGATTTCTTCAATTGCCTCCTTGCATGCTCTGGATAGTTGTTTGGAAATAGTATCTGCATCATACGACTTGAACTGTTTCATTAGTTTATCTATCCTTCCAATATTCTCCCTCAATACTTTAGTGGCGTTGGATGCAATTTCCTCTTTGATTATTGTTCTCAAAAGTTCATAATCTTTTTTCTTTACATAGTGAGGTTTTTTATCGTCCATGCCCCTTACATAGAATTGTCTCCCTCTTCCCTTCTCCTTTCTGCAGTTTAGTCTGCGCATTCCTGCACTTCCCATCTTGTCTGCATAATAGCTAAGCAACTGTAGTTCCTTTTCCTTTTCAAGTTCCAATGACTCTAAAAAATCCATCTTTTCCTCCTTTTGTAAATAATCTCATTTGAAAAAGTAACATAAAGAATCAGCAGAGTCAATGGGTAGAGTCCTTGCACGCCAAGGGTTTCAGGCTTTGCGTCATGTCGATTAAGATCAAAAAAACAAGACACAGAATTTCAAAAAACTGTGCCTTTATTTCTTATTTTTTTCTTATATGACGCTGTTCGTAGTACCTTGTTTCCTGCAAAAAATTTTTTTCGAGAATTGACGCATTTTGAAAATTTTTTGCGTCATATTCCAAAATTTTCGTCAGGATGGACGCAGACCACATTGCCAAGAACAGAAGTTCGATTTCCCTTGCTCGCCCCGACTAATCATAGTATAATATCAATAGGAGGAAATCGCTATGACAAGATTCAAAGTACACGCTGACTTCGAGCCCATGGGCGATCAACCCAAGGCCATAGAGACTCTGGCCGAAGGTATCATGGCCGGCAAGAAATACCAGACCCTTATGGGCGTCACAGGTTCCGGCAAGACTTTCACCATGGCCAAGCTCATCGAGAAGGTCCAGAAACCCACTCTGGTCATCTCCCATAATAAGACTTTGGCAGCCCAGCTCCACGGCGAGTTCAAGGAATTTTTCCCGGAGAATGCCGTCGAATATTTCGTCAGCTACTATGACTACTATCAGCCTGAGGCTTACGTGCCTTCAACTGATACATATATTGAGAAGGATTCAGATATAAACGATGAGATCGAGAAACTGAGGCATTCGGCGACTGCTGCCCTGGCGGAGCGCCGGGACGTCATCATCGTCGCCTCCGTATCCTGCATCTACGGACTCGGATCGCCTTTTGACTATGTGAACCAGATGCTGTCCTTACGCCCCGGCATGGAGAAATCCCGCCGCGACATCCTCCGCAAGCTGGTGGACCTTCAGTACACCAGAAATGACATGGCTTTTGAGCGGGGCACTTTCAGAGTAAGAGGCGATATCATCGACATCTATCCCGCAGGCAACGACTCCGCTGTGAGAGTGGAGCTTTTTGGCGATGAGATAGACTCCATCAAGGAAATGAATCCTGTGACAGGTGAGATTCTGGGCATCAGGAATCATATCTCCATCTACCCTGCCTCTCACTATGTGACCTCCCCGGAGAACATGGAACGTGCCATCCGCACCATCAATGAGGAGCTGGAGGAACGTGTCCAGTGGTTCAAGGACAGAGGCAAGCTTCTGGAAGCACAGAGGATCGAACAGCGCACCAGGTATGACCTGGAGATGCTCCGGGAGATTGGTATGTGCAAGGGGATCGAGAATTACACCCGCCATCTGGCAGGAGCCAAGCCCGGCGAGAAGCCCTATACCCTCATAGATTACTTCCCCGATGATTTTCTCATGATAATCGACGAGTCCCACGCCATGCTGCCGCAGCTTCACGGCATGTACGCAGGAAACCTTTCCCGTAAGACTTCCCTGGTGGACTATGGTTTCCGCCTGCCCTCAGCGCTGGACAACAGGCCGCTTAAGTTCGAGGAATGGGAGAAGATGATCAATCAGGTGGTATTTTTCTCCGCCACTCCTGCAGAATACGAGAAGCGGGTATCCGGCGGCATCAACGCCGAGCAGCTGATACGTCCTACAGGTCTTTTGGATCCTCCCATCGACGTACAGCCCACCAAGGGCCAGATAGACCACTTGATCGGTGAGATCCGCAAGACCGTCGCCAAGGGCGAGAAGGTACTGGTCACCACCCTTACGAAGAAGATGGCCGAGTCCCTGACCGACTATCTGAAGGGCATGAACATCAGAGTTCGCTATCTCCACTCCGACGTAGATACTTTGGAAAGAATGGAGATCATCAGAGATCTTCGTATGGATGTCTTCGACGTGCTGGTCGGTATCAACCTGCTCCGTGAAGGTCTGGACATACCGGAGGTCGCTCTGGTGGCTATTCTGGATGCTGATAAGGAAGGCTTCCTGAGAACCGAGACCTCTCTCATCCAGACCATCGGCCGTGCTGCCAGAAATGTGGATGGCAGAGTCATCATGTACGCCGATCACATCTCGGGCGCCATGAAAGCCGCCATCGATGAGACCGACCGACGCCGCAAAATACAGAATGACTATAATGTGGCTCACGGCATCACTCCCGAATCCGTCAGGAAGTCCGTGCGTTCCGTCATCGAAGCCACCAAGGTGGCCGACAAGGAGATGGAGTTCTACAAGGGCAAGTCTCCTCAGGAGCTGACGAAGAAGGAACTTCAGGACTACGTAAGGAAGCTGGAGAAGGAAATGAAGCAGGCCGCCAAGGATCTCCAGTTCGAGCGCGCCGCCCAGCTGAGGGACCAGATCTTCGAATACAAAGTAAGATTGAACTAAAAAGCAGAGCATCGCTCTGCTTTTCCTTTAATAAGTTTTGTAATTATCCCAATAAAGACCGCCGGGGACGACTCTTCTCGTCCCCGGCTGCTTATTATCTTTACTTCACTTTGATCGTCAGCGTTACTGTCTTGCTGCCTGATTTGTATTTTGTCGTACCTGCAGCTGTGACTTTGATCCTGAGCTTATATGTGCCCTTCCTCAATCCCTTCTTGACGGTGATCAATCCACTCTTAGCCTTGATAGTAAAATACTTTTTGAACTTGGTCTTAGTGACGCTCGTAAGTCTGTAAGTCAGTTTTCCTTTAGCCTTGGTAATCGTCAAGGCTTTCTTGGCAGTGATGGTCTTGGCCTTTTTCTTCAGCGCAGTCGCCTTTATAGTCTGAGTCTTAGTTTTAACTTTGATCGTATTTGCCTTCTTAGCCAGCTTTGGTATATTGGCAACCGTCTTTTTCTTCGTGGAGAATGCTGCATTCTTGAAAGATGCGGTATATGTTGTATTTCCCTTTGAAGTATAGGTCGCCTTCTTCGTTACTGTAGCTTTAGTTGCTACTGTCTCTTTCTCTACATGACTGCTGTCAGTCTTGCAAGTACGTTTCGCAGTGACCTTTGAATAATCGGACGACCAGGTATATACAGGCTCTCCCCAATCATGACCATTAGCCGGGATTATTCTGCAGTCTTTTACTGCAGAGCATTTATTGCAGTGGATGGTCTCAATACCGTTTTTGGTGCAGGTAGGAGCGATATCTGTGGTATACTCACTGCTCCAGTCATGTGGATCTGGTTCCGGGATCTCTGTTTCTACGAAACCGCAAATTCTGCATACATGTTTACTGAAACTCGAATTACCGCATACATTTGCTGTTACTTTTTCCCATCCGCCAAATGAGTGCATTACCGGAAGTACAATTTCATTATCCGGAATCACCGGAGTGCTGTTATCAATTTTCCATCCATACTCGTAGTAGTTTTTACCGCACCTCAGGCAATGATAATGTGATCTATGACCGGTTCCAAAGCAGTCGCCCTCTTTCCTCTCGTTATACTTAAAGAAGTGTATCCCCTGACTGCATAAGTCACTTTTACTGACGCATTTTAAGTCTGCACCTAATAACTGTGTGTTCCTATCGCCAATACGGATTCCCTTCCAAGTATCATTTGTTCCCAGATAATATACAGTTTTAATTGAATATAATCCTACGGATGCCCCGGAACCAATTGTTTTTAACTTCTTTCCGAGAACGATCGTCGATAATCCCTGGCAGCTGTAGAAAGCATCCCTTTTTATTGTTGTAATATTGTCTCCAAGATAAATATTTTCTACTCTCGCATTTCCAAAAGCATTTCTTTCTATGGTCTTAACCGAATCAGGCAGATAGATATTTTGTATTTCTGATTTCCAGAAAGCACATTCCCCTATCACCTCTACCCCGTCCGGAACATAGCAATAATCCTTATGAGCAGAAGGATAGACGATCAGTGTAGTCATATCTTTATCGAACAGTGCTCCATCATACACTGTGAAGTACTGATTGTCATGGTCCAGATATATGTCGTCTAAAGGGCAGTCTAGAAATGCGGAGTTTCCTATACTGCTCAGACTCTTCGGTAACCTTATTTCTGATATTTTGCATGCATCGAATGCGCCATCTCCCAACTCTCTAACTCCATCTGGTATGACTATCTTTTTAATACTGTCACAAGATGAGAATGCAAATGATCCGATCGTCCTGAGTGAGTTGGGCAGTTCTACTTCTTTCAGTGCTGTATTTTGAGAAAAAGCATTATCGGAAACATTCTCCACTCCTTCCTCAATAATTACCTTACGAATCTGATCTCTGTAGTCATCCCAGGGACTAAAAGCAGAATCCCATGACATTTCTCCTGTACCACTGATCCGCAGGAATCCTCTGTTGCTAAGGCTCCACTTCATGGATTTTCCACACTTTCCGGAAGCAATCACATTTTCCACAATTTCTCCCGCCGAAACGAAGTTTAAATTATTTAACTGTGCGTATTCCTGAGCACTGGAACCTTCATATCCATATATGGTAAAAACATCAGGATGCACTATGAAATTACCTTTCTGAACAGTTGCACCTGCAGGTATGGTTATACTGGAAAGGGCAACCTGAACAGCAGAGTCGGCAATTATCGACATTACTGACTCAGGAAGAACTAACTCACCATCTTTTGCAGCGGGAATATTAAATACTTTGGTCATATCCTTATTGAGTTGTACTCCTTCATAAGAACAGTAAACAGGGTTATTGCTGTCAACGACCCACTCCTCCAGATGCATACAGTCATCCCCAAACGGAGAGCCTATATCGACCAGCTTGGCAGGGACGGTCATTTTTCTTATTGCAGTACCTTTGAATGCAAATTGCCCGATCACCTGACAATTATTTGAAATATTTATATCCCTTAATTGTGAACACTGAGAAAATGCCCAATAACCTATTAAAATTACTGAATCCGGCATTGATATATTTTCTATATGTCCATTTCCCTCAAAAGAGGATGAGCCTATAGATAGGATACCATTAGGAATAGCATAGGTTTTGTCTTTTTTCCCTGACGGGTAGAACAATATGCTTGTCATATCTTTATCGAACAGAACGCCATCTACATCCACCAGAGATTTACTGCCTTTTGCAACATTTATTCTCTCCAAGTTTCTGCAATAATTTGGCATACACGTTATACCGCTTACGCAACCTTCATTTTTTTCAACAGGAATAACAAGCGATGCGGGCAGATTGATCTCTTTTAATGATTCGCACATAAATATGCTTTCTTGTTCAAGTGTAGTAATCCCTTCGCTCAAAGTGAGCTTTTCAAATGAAGCATTCTTAAATGCAGAAATGCCTATAGTAGTAACAGGATAACCCTCAATGCTTGCAGGAACCACTACTTCAGTGTCATTTCCCGTGTATTTCACTAATTTAGCCTCACCGCTGCTGATCAAATACTTAAAACCACCGGAGATGATCACATCAGCTCCGGGAAGCATATATTCTTCCCCGCTTATGACGTATTTATTGACAAAATCGTCTCTAAGGTATGCTTCACTGCTTTGGTGATCAGGGAAAGAATCAGTGCCCTTAAGGAAGTAAGAATACTTATCGACCCCAGCATCCCAGGTAGAATCAAGATAATAATATTTCCCATACAGTTTCGCGATATTCCAGGCGTGATTCTCCCCGTGACTGACTCCTGTAATGATCCTTGAATCTATACCACAGGCCTCAAGCATGCGATACATTAATGTGGCATACCCCTGACATACAGCAGTTTTGTTCATTAATGCAGCGTATGCGGTATATTTAAGCTTATATTCGTTATCGTTGAGGTTTTCGTAATCATAAGTAATGTTACTGCAAATATAGTCGTATATCTTTTCAATCTTATTGTAATCAGAAGTAGAATCATTGAATGCAAAACTGTTCAGAACTTTATTAACTTCATTAGTAAGCTCATGCTCCTGCTCTAAAGATGTGTAATAAAACATTTCCACATCAATTACATTAAAGCAGGTATCTCCTTCATAATAGTATTCCCACTCACAAGCAGACCCACCTAAAACAAATCTCAGATAATCTCCCTGTGTGGGTGAATCGGTCTCTTCTAGCGCCATTTCGATCCAGTTATTTATAGTAGATTCATCGACAGGGCCTTTTGAGGCATAGTTTATAGTTATATCGTCTTGACGGTTCTCCATTGCAGTGCGTAATGTCTCGGCGATTACCCTCTCATCACTTATAAACTCATTGGAAGCACTTGCCATTAAAGCAGCTTTCGGCTTCGATTGGATACCGTTGATAACATCGCTTTCAGAAACTATATCAGAAAATACAGGATTGATATAGATATTCGTCTCTGTCTCCCCAGCTTCGGAAATATCATTAGTTCTTTCTGTATCCGCAAAGGATAATCCGGGAAATACAAAGGTCATCGAAACAAGTATCAATATAGCAATAATTTTATTCTTCATGATCAATTACCTCAAATAATATAAATTGCAGATAAAAGAAAACTTAATCGTTCACATATAATCATCTATTACAAAAAATTATAAATTAATAAAAAAGCAAAGTCAAATCAATCATAGAGAAAGCTGTTTTAGTCTTGGTTAATTCCAAACTGCAGTGCTTTCTTTTGGCAGGAGATCCTGCCTTTATTAAAAAACGTCTGTATATCAAATGGTCACATTTGATAAACAGACGCTTGTTTTTACTCCGGTAATTTAGCTATATCCACCCAGCCGATGGCTCCTGAATACTTGTATAATTCTTCAGGAGTGAATTCTGCTGCTGAGTTATCAGAGCCGCAGGCCGGGAACACAGATACGAACCTTTTCAGAGACTCGTCGCAGTATATCTTCACCTTGGGGTTCTCAATGCCGAATGCGCAGACGCCGCCGATGGCGTGACCTGTGAAGGCTACCACTTCCTCAGCGTTCAGCATGGAAGCCTTATGGTGGAAGGTATCCTTGAACTTGCGGTTATCTATTCTGGCGTCTCCTGCCATCTGGATCAGGATGCATTCATCCTCACCATCCTTGAAGGACATGGTTTTACAGATGCGGGCGCCTTCAACGCCTACTGCCTGGGCGGCCAGCTCCACGGTGGCTGAGCTTACATCGAACTCCATAATGCGGTCTTCGATGCCTAATTTTTTGAAATATTCTCTGACTTTTTCTATGGCCATGGTGTCCCTCCTGTGCTGTCAGTTTTTTGGAGTCATATAGAATCTTCCGTTCACCTGCTCCGTCTGAATGACGTTGGTGAAGGCTGCCGGATCGATTTCCTTGACGGCGTTGATCACCTTATCTGCCTGGTCGCGTCCGATGACGGAGTAAAGAATGTGCTTCTCATCTCCTGAATATCCGCCTTCGCCCTTGATGAGAGTGGCGTCATGGCGGGTTATCTCATAGATCTTATCTATGATCTCCTGGGGTTTATCAGTTACGATGAGCAAGGTATCCTGCTGATATCTCTTGTAAAGGGTGCCCAGCATGGTGGTGATGACATACTGATAGATGATGGAATAGAGGGCTCTGTCAAAGTTGAACAAAAGTCCCGCGATGACCAGAAGCACGATATTGCCGGCCAGTATGTAACCCCAGGCATCTATGCCCTTCTTCTCGCTCAGGAAGATGGATATGAAATCCGTGCCTCCTCCGGATGCTCCCGCCCAAAGGCAGATGACGCAGGCTAGGCCTCCGACGATTCCCGCAAAGAGAGCGATAAGGATGGGCTCATAGGTAATGGTGATATCAGGAAAGATATCCGTCAGCACAGATGACAGTATTACCACATAGAAAGACTCGATGGTAAATTTTTTGCCGATGTATCTCAGTCCGATGTAGGCCGGAATGATGTTTATGGGCAGATATACCAGGGAATACGGGATCTCCACATGGAAGAACTGTCTTCCGATCTGCTGGACAAGTACGGTAATGCCGCTGAATCCGCCGGGGATCAGATTGCCTGTCCTGATGAAACTCTTCAGGTTGAAGGCGAAGATTGCGGCAGCCGCCGTCAGCATCAAATATTTAATTATCAGTTTTTTTAACTTTGAATCTTCCTTCATAGTTGCAAATCAAAACGAATCTTTCTGTATCTGAACTTGAATCGGTACAAGTGCTGAGTACCATAGTCTTAGGCTTGCCCTCTTCCTGGGGCAGTTCGTAGATCTCGTTATCTACGCTTACATATCCGGCCTCGGAAACGGAGTAAAGTTTGTACTTGTTTCCGGGGAGGAAAATATATACATCCTTATGGGCTTCCAGATATGCATCGTCGTCGTATTTCTTAAGTCGGCCGAACATGTCTCCGCTGTGCATGTTGTGACCGTAGATCATGGTCTCTTTATCGGTGAACTTGGAATTGCATCTGTAATCCATGAATATGGATCCTGCAAAAGAATATCTTCCCAGATAATCATTATGGAGATATTCATCATTGTCCTGTCCCTTGACTATAGGGAAATTCACGTTGGTGTCAGGGATGTAGATCCATCCGACGACATCGTTGTTTGCCGCCTGAAGTTTCTCAAAATCAACTACAGGCAGTTCGTTCTCTTCTGTATATACGTATTCTTCTCTGGCTTTCTCATTGATAACGGCTACTTCACGATAATCCATGAAGATAGACACGATCTTGTATCCCGAAAAACCCATGACCATGAGCAGGAATACGATGATCACCATTCTGAAGATGCCGGTGCCTTTCTTTTTCTCTTTCATTATCCAAAATCCTCTATATTTCTCTTCTTCCCTCAAAAGATTTAAGCAAAGTAACTTCATCCGCATATTCCAGATCGGAACCCACAGGTACTCCGTGGGCGATCCTGCTGACCTTGATGCCTGCAGGCTTAAGCAGCCTGGAGATGTACATGGCCGTAGCCTCTCCCTGAATGGTGGGATTGGTGGCGATGATCACCTCTTCACAGTCCGTGTTCTGAAGTCTTTTGATGAGAGACTTAAGGTTGATATCCTCCGGTCCGATCCCGTCCATGGGTGAAATGACTCCGTGAAGGACATGATAGGTCCCGTTATAGTCTCTTATCCTCTCCATGGCCATAAGGTCTCTGGGAGTCTCAACCACGCAGATCAGGTCTTTGCGTCTTCCGGGATCCGAGCAGATCTTGCAGGGATCTGAGTCCGTCAGGTTGCCGCATATGGAGCAGTGCTTAAGCTCCCTCTTGGCCCTGAGAAGAGCCTCTGAAAGAGCTTCCACCTGGCTCTCATCCTTATCCAGAATATGGAAAGCCAGCCTCTGTGCGGATTTCTCACCTACGCCCGGAAGCTTGGAAAGTTCATTTATCAGTATTTCAAGTTGTCTGGGATAATCTCTCATAGTTCTCTAACGATAATTAAAGTCCGGGAATATTAAGTCCGCCTGTCAGCTGTCCCATGGTGTTCTGAGAAAGTTCCTCTACCTGTCTGAGTCCCTCGTTTACAGCAGCCATTACCAGGTCTTCAAGAGTTTCCACATCGTCAGGATCTACGACTTCGGGCTTGATGGTGAGTTTCACCAGTTCCTTCTTGCCGCTTACCACTGCTTCTACTACTCCGCCACCTGCTGTTGCAGTAACTTCCTTCTCTTCAAGATCGGCCTGAGCCTTCTCCATCTGTGCCTGAAGTGCCTGCATCTGCTGTAACTGCTGCATATTGAATCCGCCTGCTGCTTTCTGCGGTTTCTTAGCCTTTCCGGCTCTCATTCCTTTTCCCATATTAATCCTCCACTATTATATCCAGCCCCAAAAGATCCTTAGCCTCTTTGACCAGATCTCTGTCGGCTTTAGGTTCTGCTTTAACTTCTGTATGTTTCTCCACTACTATGCCGCCTTTCATGGAGCGTCTCAGAATAGATGATACTATCTTATCTATGGTATCCATCTTTTCCTGGACATGCTTCCTGGCGAAATCAGTGGAAACCGATATCGTGTATGTGCTCTGACGCAGGTCCTTGAGTTTGGTCCAGCTTCTGATAAGGTTGAAACTTCCGCTGGAGACCTCCCCCTCTTCCATTACGTCTCTCCAAAGATCATCAAGGTCGATGTTTGAGCTGTCGAAGACGGGTGCGCTCATTGCGGGTGCTTCGTGAGCATGTGCTGCTTTCTCCGGATCGTAGGCGATCACCGTAGGTATCGGTCTTGTCTTGGGAGCTTCCGGTACAGGGCTCTCCTGAACTTCCTCCTGAGCAGGTTCTACCTGAAGGACTTCAGGCTCCGTAACTGCTTCATCCAGAGCAGGCTCTTCCTGAACCACAGACTCCGGCATCTCCTCTTCAACAGTTCTGAAAGTCTTGATTGGTATCTCTCTGACCGGCGCAGGCTGTACCTTCTCAACCGGCGCTTCCGGCATCCTTTCAACGGGGGCAGGCTCTTCTCTCCTGGGCACGACATCTCTCATATAACTGCCACGCGCACCTGAAAGTGCCACTATGTCCAGTTCCATAAGGATCCTGGGCTGGGTGGACCAGCGTGCCTCGTTGATGGTCTTGGATATTCTCAATACCGCCTTGTCGATCTCGTCAAAGCTGATGTGAGACGACTGTTCTTTGACCTTGGCGATATTCTCCTCAGACATGTTGAGCAGGTCCTCGGGATTTCTCATGAACTTGGTTATGAGCAGGTTCCTGTAGTGTGCGTTCCAGTCCTTCATGAGCTGTTTGGCATCCTTACCCTCGCCCAGAGCCTTGTCCAAAAGCACCAGAGCTTCTCCTGTCTTATGAAGAGCTACCAGCTCCGTAAGCTCTATAAAGAACTCGTCACCTGCAGTTCCCAGGTATTCCAGCACGTCGCTTCTGTCGATGTCTGTATCTCCTGAAGCCAGGACCTGATCCAGGATGCTGAGTCCGTCTCTGACTGAACCGTCTGCATTGGTGGCCAGTAGTCCGATGGCTCCGTCCGAAATGCGGACGCCCCTCTCCTCGCAGATCTTACGCATGTTGTCTGCCAGTATTCTCTGAGGTACTCGCTTGAAATCCAGCCTCATACATCTGGACAGTATGGTCTGGGGAAGCTTCTGCGGCTCCGTGGTGCAAAGAACGAAAATCACGTTCTCCGGCGGCTCCTCAAGAGTCTTCAGCAAAGCGTTGAAAGCTCCCGATGAAAGCATGTGGACCTCGTCTATGATGTAGATCTTCTTGCTTCCGATCTGAGGAGGATACTTGACGGATTCCCTGAGTTCCCTGATATTATCAACACCGTTGTTTGATGCGGCATCTATTTCGATAACGTCCATAAAGGAGCCCCTGGCGATGTTCACGCAATTAGGGCAGACACCGCAAGGTCTCTCTCCCTCTCCCGTGCAGTTCATGGCCTTGGCAAGGAGCCTTGCCATGGTGGTCTTGCCTGTTCCTCTGGTTCCGGTGAACAGATAGGCATGGCTCACCCTTCCCGTCGCGATCTGATGTTTTAGTATCTTGATTATGTGCTCCTGCCCCAGGACTTCTGAGAAGACCTCGGGACGGCGGGCGCGGTACAAGGCTTGATACATGACTTCCTCCGAACTTACGATACAGCTAAAAAGACTGCCCTTTGAGAGCTCCGCCGACTTAGAGAAGGCTGATCTGCGGCACATAAGAACTTCCGCTTATTGCTGCTTCCTTCCGGACCTGACAAGGTTCACGGCATCCCATTGCGCAGGACCCAAACCGAGCAGGTGAAGCTCTCAAAAAACAGTCTTTATTAACATTACAAGTATATCATTTTAGACGTTTACGGTCAAGGGGGGATTCAAAAACGAAACCATCCCGAAGCTTATCTTCGGGATGATTCCGTCAACATTTTTATCAACTTTAGATGAACTTAAAAGGGTAGTCGTTAATTATTCTTCATTTACGGAATCCATGATCTCTATGTATTCCTCAATGACTTTTACGCACTGCTCCACTGTGAGCTTGCTGGTGTTCAGACAGATATCGTAGCAGCTGGCGTCGTTCCACTCGTGCTGCGTATAGTATCTGTGGTAAGCAGCCCTCTCCTTGTTGATCCTGTCTATTCTTCTGATGGCCTCATCTCTGTCGCAGCCGTCATATCTGATGGCGTTTTCGATGAGATGGTCATAGTCTGCATGTATGAAGACTCTGACCACATCGGGCCTGTCCTGAAGAATGAAGTGTGCGCAGCGTCCTACGATGACGCAGGTCTCATCCTTTTCAGCGATATCCTCGATGATGGATGCTGTCATATTGAAAATATTGTCTTTGGACAGATATTTTTTGCTGGAAGGTGAAGCGATCTCCTTGGACGAGTATTTTTTGAAGCGGCTCTCATCATGCTTTTCGTCAGCGTTGTTGACTATGGACATATTGATGCCATGCTCCATGGATACCAAGGTCAGGAGCTCTTTGTCATAATAGTGGATACCCAGTTCTCTCGACAGAGCCTTAGCTACCTGACGTCCGCCGGAGCCGTAGCTTCTGGAAATTGTAATGATGTGCTTTTTCATTAGTACGCTCCTTTCCTTATTCTCCCAGATAAGCCTTGCGGACGCTGTCGTTGTGCAGCAGTTCTGATGCAGGGCCTGAAAGGGAGATCTTACCGGTCTCAAGTACGTAAGCTCTGTCGGCGATGGAAAGCGCCATCTGAGCGTTCTGCTCTACAAGAAGGATGGTAGTACCGGCTTTATTGAGGCTTTTGATTATTTCGAAGATCTGTTCTACCAGAATCGGTGCAAGACCCATGGAGGGCTCGTCCATCATGAGAAGCTTGGGGCTTGACATGAGGGCTCGTCCCATGGCCAGCATCTGCTGCTCGCCTCCGGAGAGGGTCCCGGCAACCTGTTTGTATCTTTCCTTGAGTCTGGGGAATTGCTCATATACTCTCTCCAGATTCTGAGGGATCGTGGAAGCTTTCTCGGTGTAAGCTCCCATTTCCAGATTCTCCTGAACGGTCATCTGGAGGAAGACACGTCTTCCTTCAGGTACCTGAGAAAGTCCTTTCTCTACCAGCTTATGGGCAGGGATCTTACCGATATCCTCACCCAGAAAATGGATGGATCCGGTCTTAGACCTCAGAAGGCCTGATACTGTGTTAAGGGTAGTTGACTTGCCGGCTCCGTTGGCGCCGATAAGGGTCACGATCTCGCCCTCGTTTACTTCAAAGGATATGCCCTTGATGGCATGGATGGCGCCATAATATACGTTGATATCTTCAACGCTTAAGATCTTATTCATTATTTCGCCTCCTTTTTCTTGCCAAGATAGGCTTCGATTACCGCAGGGTTGTTCTGGATCTCTTCAGGGGTGCCCTTGGCGATGATACGTCCGAAGTTGAGTACGGCGATACCTTCGCATACGTTCATTACAAGGCTCATGTCGTGCTCGATGAGCAGAATGGCGATTCCAAAAGTATCTCTGATCTTACGGATGTTGTTCATGAGTTCTGCTGTCTCAGAAGGGTTCATACCTGCTGCAGGCTCGTCCAGAAGGAGTACCTTAGGCTCTGTGGCGAGAGCTCTTACGATCTCCAGCCTTCTCTGAGCTCCGTAAGGAAGAGAGCTTGCCTGATAGTCAGCCAGATCCTGCATGTCGAAAATGGACAGAAGTTCCAAAGCCTTATCGTGGGCGGCCTTCTCCTGCTTCCTGTATTTAGGTCCGTGGAAGATGCCGCTGAAAAGGCTGTAATTCACTTCATCATGCATGGCTGCCTTGACGTTCTCCTCTACGGTGAGTTTGTCAAAAAGCCTGATGTTCTGGAAGGTACGTGCGATTCCCAGCTTGCTGATCTGTGTAGTGGTCATGCCTGAAGTATCTTTGCCGTCAAAGAGGAAGGTTCCTCTGGTGGGCTGATACACCTTGGTCAGAAGGTTGAAGATGGTGGTCTTGCCGGCGCCGTTGGGGCCGATGATACCTGCGATCTCTGTTCTTCCAATGCCCAGGGTGAATTCGTCAACAGCCGTAAGGCCTCCGAAGTCGATGCCCAGGCCTTTGATGTCAAGGATCAGATCCTTGTCCTTATCTCTTTCGGGAATTATGATCTCGTCTATGGTGGACTTGGATTCGTCATAGTTTTCGTATACGTCATATACGGTATTCTGGATCAGATCGTCTCTGTTCATATGAGTACTCATGCTTGTCCACCTCCTTCCGCCGGCGCAGGTTTTTTGCGCTTAAAGTTCTTTTCGATGAAACCCTGAGTGAAGTTCTTGATCTTCGGGCTGTAGGTGAAGATCATTACCAGGATCAGAACGATGGCATAGGTCAGCATTCTGTAGTCTGCGAACTGTCTCAGTGCCTCAGGTAAGATGGTAAGGACTGTGGCTGCGATGATGGAACCCCAGATGTTGCCCAGTCCGCCCAGTACTACGAATACCAGGATGAGCACTGATGTGTTGAAGTTGAACTTGATGGGAAGCAGTGTTGAATAGTTGAGTCCGAATAAGGCTCCTCCCATGCCTGCCAGTGCAGCGGATACGGTGAAGGCCATGAGTTTGTACTTCATTACGTTCAGTCCGATGGATTCTGCAGCGATCCTGTTGTCACGGCATGCCATGATGGCTCTGCCCTGTTTGGAGTTCATGATGTTCTGCACCACAAACAGAGTTATCATAACAAGTATGAAACCTGCAGTAAAGGTGGATAAACGCTGTACCGCCGTAGCTCCCATGGGACCGTTAAGAAGCATTCTTCCTGTGTCTTCAAGTCCCAGATCCGGGTTTGCTCTAAGATGGAAGCCCTTGCTGTCAACACCGGCATATACGATGTTCATGATGTTTTTGATGATCTCGCCGAAGGCCAGTGTAACGATGGCCAGGTAGTCACCTCTCAGTCTGAGTACGGGGATACCTATGATGAAGCCCATGATTCCTGCAGCGATGGCGCCGCAGATGATGGCAAAGATCAGTCTTCCCCAGTCAGGAAGTCCGGAAGTCTCCAGTAAGCCCGAAACGACTATACCGGTGAAAGCTCCTACCGACATGAAACCTGCATGTCCAAGGGAAAGTTCTCCTGAAATTCCTACTACCAGGTTCAGGGAGACTGCCATGGTGATATACACACAGATAGGTACCAGCTGGCCCTGAAGGGAACTGGATACCATTCCCATGCTGTTAAGCAGAGTAACGATGACAAAGCCTGCGATGACTATGCCATAGGAGATCATTGAATTTTTGGTATAAGGCGAAAGCCTGCCGTTCTTTATTTTCATCTTCATGGCCCTCACCTACACTTTCTCTGTTATCTTCTTGCCCAGAAGTCCCGAAGGCTTTACAAGAAGAACAATGATCAGGACGCCGAATACGATAGCGTCAGATAATTCCGATGAAATATACGCTCTTCCGAAGATCTCGATGACACCGATGAGGATGCCGCCCAGCATAGCTCCGGGGATGGAGCCTATGCCTCCGAATACCGCAGCTGTGAATGCTTTGATACCGGGCATGGCGCCTGTAGTGGGCATGAGAGCAGGATATGAAGAGCAAAGCAAAACGCCCGCTATGGCAGCCAGAGCTGAACCTATAGCAAAGGTCATTGAAATTGTCGAGTTCACGTTTATACCCATGAGCTGTGCAGCTCCGTTATCTTCAGATACTGCACGCATGGCCTTGCCGACTTTGGTCTTGCCGGTGAAAAGGGTCATGCCTACCATGATGATCACGGCAGCTAACAGGGTAAAGAGTGCTTCCCAGGTCACCGTCAGTTCTCCGTCAAAGAGGCTGATGCTCTGGCCGAAGCTGCTGAAAACGGATGTGAATACCTTCGGAGCGCTTCCCCAGATAAGGAGCGCGGCGTTCTGAAGGAAGTAGGAAACACCGATGGCCGTAATGAGTACCGCCAGGGACCCGGTGCCTCTGAGAGGCCTGTAGGCCAGTCCTTCTATGAGGATACCGAGAGCCGTGCATACTATCATCGCCATAATTACTGACACCCAGACCGGCACGTTAAGATAAGCCGTCGCGCAGAAAGAAATATAGGCGCCGACCATGATAACATCGCCGTGGGCGAAGTTCAGCATCTTGGAGATGCCGTATACCATTGTATAGCCCAGAGCTATGATGGCATAAACACTGCCCAAGCTCAGGCCATTAATGAGATTCGTTAAAAAAATCATGACTAATACCTTAAATTTGGGGTGCCAGGTTACCGGCACCCCACTTTACTTCAAATTTCAGAAATGTCTTATCTGATCATTATCAGTCTTATTGGTCTACATAGATACCATCCTGGATCACGCAGACAACGGGAGTCTTGTTGACTTCGCCCTTGTCATTCCATGTCATGGCAGCTCCGGTAAGTCCGTCATAGGTAAATCCGCCGGTGAACTGTCCGATCATAGCGTCGCAGATGTCAGCATTTGCTGCATCAACGCCGAGGCCGGTATCCTTGAAAGCGTTGTAAAGAGCATAGATAGCATCATATCCGTCAGCTGCGAACTGGTTGGGAACTTCGTTGTAAGCTGCCTGATACTTCTCTACGAAGGATGCTACTGTCTCATCTGTTGACCACGGGTTGAAAGGTGTCATGAGCATAACGCCTTCAGCAAGTGCAGTATCGAAACCTTCCATATCAAGGATTCCGTCCATACCGTCTACTCCGAAGAATACAGGTGCATAGTTCATGTCCTTAGCCTGCTTCATGATTACGGATGCGGGTGTGTAGTAAATAGGCAGGAATGCGATCTCAGCGCCTTCAGACTTAAGTGCAGTGAGCTGTGCGCTGTAGTCAGCATTGGTGTCATCAGGATAAGTCTCTGCTGCTACGATCTCGCCGCCCTTAGCTTCAGTCTCAGCTTTGAAGGAGTTGTAGATACCTGTTGAATAAGGATCGGAGTTAGCATAGATGACGCCGATCTTCTTTCCGGCGAAGTTCTCTGCTATGTAGTCAGCAGCCTTTACACCCTGGTTAGGGTCTGTGAAGCAAACCTGGAATACGTTGTCCTTACCTGATGTAACGTCAGCGGATGAAGCGGAAGGAGTAAGTTCAAATACTCTGTCTTCATTTGTGAGTGCAGAAACTGCTACGCAAGGACCGGTCGTAACGGTACCCATCATCATCTGGATGCCCCAGTCTTTAAGCATGTTGTAAGCGTTTACAGCCTTCTCAGCATCATGCTCATCGTCTTCCATTCTGAATTCGATCTGAAGGTCCGGATTGGCTTCGTTGATCTCAGCTACTGCGATCTCTGCGCCCTGCTTAACAGCATTTCCGTAAATGGATGCACCGCCTGTGAGAGGTCCGGATGCACCGATCTTAAGTACTGCAGCACCTGCGTCTCCGCCTTCATCGGATCCGCCGTCACTTGAACCGCCGCAAGCTGCAAAGGTAAATACCATTGCCAATGTTAAAGCGATCACCATAAATTTCTTTGCAAAACTGTTCATTTTCATTTCCTTTCTGTCCTCCATTAAGAATAAATTTTGCATTTCTTTCATCACTTGCCAGCCCTCAGAAGCTAAAAACAAAAGCCCGGGGCAACCGCCACAGGCTTTGAAAGTTCTAAAGTCTCTTGCAATTCAGCATTAAATGAACTCATCCTTGCCCGCAGCTCAATATTCACCATTTCCAAGCAGTCTTATGACTGCGAGAATAATGACGTCTACAATAATCGAGCTGAGAACTATACTGAAGTTCATTATAATACCTCCCCATTAACAAGTTGCTCCTATAGTATCACTTAATCACCACAATGTCAATGGTTTTTTGTAATTTAATCACAGTTTTTTGCAAAAAATTGTGATTTCACAACAAATTATTCAGGTTTTATGCCTTCTTTCAGCCACGCGATCATCTGATCCTCTGAAATCACCGGAATACCCAGATCACGAGCCTTTTTGTTCTTGCCGGAATTGGATGTGATATCGTTATTTATCAGGGCCGTGGTCTTAGCTGACACGGATCCTGCCACCTTGCCGCCCTTAGCTTCTATCTCAGCTTTCAGGCTGTCACGGTTGGGATAATTGTTAAGGGAGCCGGTTATTACGAAGGTAAGACCCGCCAGTTCGTCGCCGGCCTCTTCATAACCCTCTTCAAGTCTCACTTCCTTAAGGAGATCGTCCACGATCCTCTCGTTCTCCGGATCATCGAAGAAATTCCTGTAGGCCTGAGCCATAACGTCGCCTACACCGTCGATGGTGATCAGTTCTTCGGAAGTAATGGACCTGATCGCGTTCCAGTCATTTCTGCAGTAATTGCACACCAGACCGGCATTGGCCCGGCCGAAGTTAGGAATGCCCAGGGAATAGAGGAATGCCTGGGGGCTCACGTCTCTGGCCTTTTCCACAGCGTCACACATATTCTTAAAGGAAAGTTCTCCGAAGCCCTCCATGCCGACGATCACATCATGATGATCGCTGATATGGAAAAGATCCGCGAATTCATGTATCAGTCCGCGGCCGATCAGCTTTTCAAGAGTGGATTCCGACATGCCGTCTATGTTCATGGCGTCCCTGGAAACAAAGTGCGCGAAACCCTTGATCTGCTTGGCTGTACAGCCGGGATTCGGGCAAAACAGTGTCTTCACGCCGTTTTCCTGCTTAATGATGGTATCTCCTCCGCAGACAGGACAAGTGCCGGGTATCTCAATATTGTTGGATCCCGTCAGGTTCTCTGAGATCTGAGGTATGATCATATTGGCCTTGTAGACCTTGATGCGATCGCCTATGCCCAGCCTGAGCTCCTGCATGACGGAAATGTTATGTACTGAAGCTCTGGACACAGTGGTGCCCTCCAGCTCCACCGGATCGAAGATAGCCACAGGGTTGATGAGGCCTGTCCTTGATGCGGACCATTCGATCTCCTTAAGAGTCGTCTCCGCCTCTTCATCCTGCCATTTGAAAGCTATGCTGTCTCTGGGGAACTTGGCAGTGACCCCAAGAGACTTGCCGTATTCTATATCATCATAGGAAACCACCAGGCCGTCCGATGGCACCGGATTGCCTTCGATGTGCTCCGCAAACCATTTGATGTTCTCTTCTGTAGTGCTGCCCGTGACAAGCCTGTGCTCCACCACCTGGAAGCCCTGGGCTTCCAGCCAGTCGAACTGCTGTGACCTCAGACTGAAGTTCATTCCCTCCGCTGAAACCAGCGCGAATGCAAAAAACTTTACGCCCCTCTCCTTGGTGATCCTGGGATCCAGCTGCCTTACAGAACCGGAGCAAAGATTTCTGGGATTCTTATACTTGGCGCCCTCATCTGTGATGCTCTCATTTATCTTCTCAAACTGCTCGTAGGTTATGACCGCCTCGCCCCTCAAGACCAGCTCGCCCTTGAAGTCGATGGCGAGAGGCACGTTTGCGAATACCTTGGCGTTATTGGTGATGACTTCGCCCACTTCGCCGTTTCCGCGAGTAACGGCCTTGAAAAGTCTGCCGTCTCTATAGGTCAGAACCACCGTTAAGCCATCCAGTTTCCAGGACATAAGAGCATCATGATCGCCCACGAAAGCTGCCAGAGCTTCTGCATCCTTGGTCTTGTCCAGGCTCAGCATCTTAGAAGGATGGGCTTCCTTGGGTAGTTCTGAGAGTACTTCATAACCTACCCTCTGAGTCGGGCTTCCGGACATGATGACCCCTGTCTCCTTCTCCAGCTCCTCAAGCCTGTCATAGAGTCTGTCGTATTCAAAGTTCGGCATGATCTCTCTGGCTTCCTGATAGTATGCCAGGGCGGCCTCGTTCAGAATGTCAATGAGGCGCTTCATCTCGATTATCCGTTCAGAATTGTTTTGTGCTTTTGTTTCTTCAGTGAACATGCCTATTTGTTCGTTCATTTCCTTCATTTTACTGCCTTACTCTTTAGTAACTCATAAGCAACACTATACTTTCTTAAGCGGTGCCATGCCTATGGCCAGTTTCTTCGTTCCGTAATCGTCGAAGACCACAGTGACCGTCGCATCTGTCGCGTCTACCACTACGCCATGGCCGAACTTGCCGTGGGTCACCTGATCTCCCGGGCTGAAACTGTCCTTGGACACAGTATTGTGCACCTGCTGTCTGGCGAACCTCATGGGGTCGTAAGGCACCTTGGGAGCTCTGGCAAAGCCATCCAGGCTTGCACCTCCCGTCTGGAGCCTGTCATCAAATCTTCTGGTCGGCTTGTAGACATTTCCCATGACATCCAGAAGTTTAGGATCTATTTCAGAGACGAACATGGACTCTCTGGTATAATCTCCATGACCGTAGGATACGCGATACTGAGCTGAGGTCAGGATAAGTTTCTCCCTGGCTCTTGTCATGCCTACATAACAAAGCCTGCGCTCCTCCTCAATGCCGCTCTCCGTATCCATGGATCTGCTGGAAGGAAAGAGCCCATCCTCCAGGCCCGGCATGAATACCACCGGAAACTCCAGGCCCTTAGCGCTGTGAAGAGTCATGAGAGTAACCTTTCCCTCGGCTTCATCATATTTATCAGTGTCACTCTGAGTGGACACTCTCTCCAGAAATTCATCGAGAGTCGCCTCTTCACCCATGTCTTCCTTCTCTTTTTCATAATCGTAAATGAACGATTTGAAATCCATGAGATTCTCGATCCTGCTCTCTGCTTCAGCGGTATCCTGAGCTTCCAGAGCAGGCAGATATCCGGTCCTCACCAAAAGATTATCATAAATATCCGAGACCCTCAGATTCTCTCTCTCATCTATGCACTCCCTGATGGCCTTCACCATTTCAGCCAGTGATTCACGAGCCTTCTTAGGGAAGCTGTCCAGAGTCTCGTCATCCAAAAGACACTCAAAAATAGACGTTCCGTTGACCTGAGCCAAAGCCCTGTACTTGGCAAGAGTCGTAGGCCCGATGCCACGCTTAGGCTCATTAATGATCCTTTCCAAAGCCACGTCATCCTTGGGATTTACCACCAGTCGAAGGTAGCTTATCATATCCTTGGTCTCTTTACGCTCATAGAAACTGAAGCCCGAGAGGACCTGATAAGGTATCCTCGCCCTCTTCAGTGCATCTTCAAAAAGCCTGGACTGGGCATTGGTCCTGTAGAGCACCGCGAAATCATCGTAGGTCCTCCCCAGAGTCTTGAGGAAACCGATCTCTCTCACCACGTAAGCAGCCTCATCCTTGTCAGAGTCCAGACGGTTATAGATGACCAGATCACCTTCCTCGCTGTCCGCCCAAAGCTTCTTCTGCTTCCTCTCATGGTTGTTCTTTATGACTGAATTGGCGCAGGCCAGAATGTTCTTATAAGATCTGTAATTCTGCTCCAGTTTGACCACCTTGGTGCCCCTGTAATCCTTCTCAAAGTCCAGGATATTTCTGATATCAGCGCCTCTCCACTGGTAGATGCACTGGTCATCGTCACCTACGACGCAGATATTCCTGTGCTCCATGGATAGTAAATGAACGATCTCATACTGTATATGATTGGTATCCTGATACTCGTCCACCATAACATACCTGAAACGTCTTCTGTAGTCCTCCAGCACGTCCGGATTATCCCTGAGAAGGTGATAAGCGTTGAGGAGCAGATCGTCAAAGTCCATGGCGTTGTTCTTCCTGAGCTCCTTCTCGTAGTCCTTATATACGTTATAGTAGACCCTGTTTACAGGAGTATCCATCTCATGCTCCCTGAAGGTTTCGGGGCTCCAGTCACGTTCCTTGCACTTGCTGATGATAGAGCTTATGACGGGGTATGGATAGTCCTTGGTATCCAGGTTTCTGGCCTTGTATATGTTCTTTATCACAGTCTTCTGGTCCACCGTGTCATAGACTACGAAACTTTTGGTGTAGCCTACCCTGTCAGGATACTCCCTCAGCATCCTTAAGGACATGGCGTGGAAAGTCATGATCCACATGCCGGGGCATACTCCTACCAGTTTCTCGACTCTGTCCCTCATCTCCCTTGCAGCCTTGTTGGTAAAGGTTACTGCAAGGATATTGTAAGGCCTTACTCCCTCCTCAATGAGATAGGCTATCCTGTGAGTCATGGTCTGAGTCTTGCCGGAACCGGCGCCTGCTAATATCAGAAGCGGGCCTTCTGTATACTGCACCGCTTCACGTTGTTCTTTGTTTAAGTGTTCTAAATTCATAGTGATATTATACCATAATAAAAAGCGCCGGACAATGACCGGCGCTGATTATTGATCAATTTATCAGTATCCCAAACTTTAACTATATTGTCTTCTTCAGGACTCAGGAAGATCAATATCAAGAATATTATAATCTACTTCCTTATCATATATATCAGGTATTATTCTGTCTTTACTGTAAATAATATTGGACACAACATATTCGCCGCTTTCTAACATTTCATATTCTATCTTTAATAATCCATCACTCAAATAATGCATTGTAACACAAGATAGACCTTTATCCGCACCTCCGTTTTTTGCTCCTTCGTAATTCAGTTCCCACACTTCTGTAAATTGTTTTTTATGAAGTCCTGCAACCGGATCAACTTTTGACACTTCATCAATGGAGCTTCCAATCCTGATGTTTTTGAAATCTTTATATGATTGTATATCTTTTACCAATACCGGATATCCCTGTAAGTATATTCCCGAATAATCGATTTCACGTTCGGCATCATTTTCAAAAAACAAGAACAACCTATAACCCGTATCAGTATCGTACATAAAATATAAATGATCATCATCTTTTTGCCTGATAGCTTCCGTTGGATACAGGTTAATAATAATATTTGTTGAATTTGGCTTGTGGTTAAGCCAATTGTAAACCCCTGCATCGCGACCGAGATCGAAAGCGCCATTTGTTTTAAACAAAAGCTCTTCTTCTTTGTATTTAGGAATATTGTTTACTATTGTTTCAGAGTATGGGCTTTTGTCTATACAAGCCTGCATGTCCTCCCAATTTCTGTTATTCGTACCTATTGGTTGTCTTGTTAGATACTTACTGTTGGAATTTACTGTAACAACGCTAAAAACAACAATTAACAAAACTATGACAAATAGAACTGTAGTCACAACAAATCTCTTACTCATAATGTCTTTACCTCATGCTTGTAATACCGGCTTAACTTCTTCAAGAATATCTTTTACATCATTCCATTCCATACACGTCACCTTTTGCAATTATTTGCAGCAACTTTATACATGAAATATAACACAAAACAGTCAAAAATAAAAGGGTTTAGACCTTTTAGTT
>JAEEGL016280638.1_pt1 | contig 48138 bp, 41 predicted proteins | sample 9134231 | NCBI WGS metagenome assembly JAEEGL01 (sample SAMN16246548, study PRJNA631951) | gut metagenome | biome: gut microbiome; feature: rumen; material: fiber-attached | host: Bos | place: Iran: Karaj | collected 2018-10 | reverse complement strand
GCCTATCTGAATAGTGGCTGCCATCCACCAGAATATTGACAACGTGCGAATTATAGGCATCAAGCCCTTATAAGAGCGGCAGAATTTCAGAGACTCCCTGTAGAAAGAAACAGGCCCCATGCTGTACTTAACATTCTCCTTCTCCTCGTGCGCCTTAATTATATAGCTTCCAATCAGGCCCAGCGATGCAAAACCAATCAGCAGAGCGTATGATATTTCAATAGGCTCCTCGGCCAGAAATGACGCAGCCACAGTGCCCAGTAGCATACCAAGAAATGCCACAGCCTCCATGCCTCCCATGCCAGTGGATACATTCTCACGGCCACCCATGTCACGTATAAGGCCGTACTTGGAAGGGGAGTAGAGGCAGCTCTGAGTGCCCATCACCACAATGGCGGCTATCACCACCCACACATTCTGCAGTGCAAAACCCAGTATGGCAAGCCCCATTATCGGCAGCTCAGCCCACTTGGCAATACGTATTACACGCTTCTTATCATAAATGGAAGTCAGTCGGTCAGCCAGCGGAGAGAGCAGAATGTAGGGTAGCACAAGCGCCCCCGCAGCCAGGCTTATCACAAGAGACTGGTAAGCCTCATCCACCCATCTCACAGCCACAAAACAGGCCAAAGTCTTTAAGAAATTATCATTCAACACACCCCAGAAGTTTGTGAAGAACAGCGATGCAAATCTTTTCATAACTAAATTCCGTCCGCCCGTTTTTGGCGGCACGCAAAGTTAGTGATTTTTTTATTATGCCGTTGCCATTTCAGATAATTTACGTATGTTTGCAAATGTGAGTGTAGGTTTGAAATTCATTCATTAAATAACAAACTTAAAATCACAATACTATGAAAAAGCATTATGTAGCGCCTTATGAATGTATTGATGTTTAGTTGGGAGTATCCGCCTCACATCTTTGGCGGCTTAGGGACGGCAAGTTACGGCCTTGTCAGCGGAATGTCAGTGCAGAAGGATTTGGATATAACCCTTGTCATTCCCAAGCCCTACGGCGATGAGAACCATAGCTTTGCAAATATAATTGGCGCGTGCGATGTCCCCTTGGGAGCAAACGGCACAGGCCGCATAAACTTCTCCGGCGGCTATACCAACAATCTTTTTGAGGAGGTGAGAAACTATGAGACCGTGGCAGGCGTGCTTGCCCGTCGTTTGGACTTTGACATAATCCACTCAAATGACTGGCTTACCTATCCGGCAGGCATATTGGTCAAGCGGACATCGGGTAAGCCATTTGTAATTCATGTTCATGCCACAGAATATGACCGCAGCGGCGGCGATGTAAACCCAACAGTATATGGTATAGAAAAGCGGGGAATGGATGAGGCTGACCGTATTATCTGTGTCAGCAATCTTACCCGCCGCATAGTTATAGAGAGATACAGCCAGAACCCTGACAAAGTTGTAACTATACACCATGCTGTAGCACAAATACCTAATGTAGAGAGTTATAAGAAGACCTTACGTAAGGATAAAATCATCACGTTTCTTGGACGTATAACAATGCAGAAAGGTCCGGAAAACTTTGTGGAGGTGGCAAGCCGTATCATGGCAAGAACCAAGAACATTCGTTTTGTGATGGCTGGCGGCGGCGATATGATGAATTCCATGATTGACCTTGTGGCACGCAGCGGCATGGCAGACCGCTTCCATTTTACAAACTTTTTGAGAGGCCCTGAGTATTACCAGATGCTTGCAGACAGCGATGTCTACATAATGCCCTCAGTGTCAGAGCCGTTTGGTATAACCCCACTTGAGGCCATGCAGATGGGCACACCATCCATAATATCCAAGCAGTCAGGCTGTGCGGAGATTCTAACTCACGTAATAAAGACCAACTACTGGGACATAGACGCCATGGTTGACGCCATATACTCCATAATTGAGCATCCCGCCCTATATAAAACACTAAGAGAGAACGGCCGCAGAGAAGTCAAAAATATTACATGGGAGAAAGTAGGGTGGAAGGTGCGTGATATCTACAATCAATTGAGAGTTGTTCGTTGATAAATTTTCAACTTTCAACTTTATTCACACTTTTGTGTTCATCAATACGTCAACTTTCAACTTAAAACACTAACTTTGCACTTTCAAAAATCTTCAAGACATTATGGGAGGCTTTTTTGGGACTATTTCAAAGTCAAACTGTGTGCCAGATTTGTTCTACGGCACAGACTACAATTCACATCTTGGTACAAGAAGAGCTGGTATGGCCACATACTCCAAAGCAAAGGGTATGACCCGCTCCATCCACAACATTGAGGGCGCATACTTCCGCTCCAAGTTTGAAGACGGACTTGGCAAGTTTGAAGGCTCAACATCGGGTATAGGAGTCATCTCTGATACAGACGCACAGCCAATCATTGTAAACTCACACCTCGGGCGTTTTGCCATAGTAACGGTGGCGCGAGTGGACAACATGGATGAAATTGAAAAGGATTTGCTTGAGAGCGGGCACCATTTCACAGAGCTTAGCTCAGGCAAAACCAACCAGACAGAACTTATAGCCACGCTTATTTGCGACGGCAAAACCATAGAAGAGGGCGTAGAGCACATGTTTAACACAATAAAAGGCTCATGTTCTCTTCTTCTTTTAACAGAAGACGGCATCATAGCCGTGAGGGACAAACTGGGCCGCACCCCTGTAATTATAGGCAAGAAAGAGGGCGCGTTTGCAGTCACAGTGGAGCCAAACGCATTCCCTAACCTTGATTATGAGATAGACTATTTTGCAGGACCTGGTGAGATTATAAAGATAACAGCCGACGGCTGGAAACAGCTTCGCAAACCAGGCGATAAGATGCAGATATGCTCATTCTTCTGGGTCTATTTTGGCTTCCCATGCTGTGATTATGAGGGCATTAACGTAGACAAGGTTCGTAACTCACTTGGTGAGGCTCTCGGCCGCCGCGATGCGGAGAATGGCGAGAAACTTGACTTTGTGTGCGGTATTCCAGACTCAGGCATAGGCCATGCCATAGGATACGCCATAGGCTCAGGCATACCTTATAAGAGAGGTATACTGAAATACACCCCTACATGGCCTCGCAGCTTCATGCCTTCAAACCAGGCCATGCGTAACCTTGTGGCCAAGATGAAACTTCTGCCTAACCGCCAGATGCTTGAAGGCCAGAAAGTTGTCTTCCTGGATGATAGCATTGTGCGTGGAACACAGCTCAAGGGCAATGTGGAGATGATGTACGCCTACGGAGCCAAAGAGGTTCACATGCGTATAGCCTGTCCGCCGCTAATCTACTCATGCCGCTACCTCAACTTCTCAGCCACCCAGAATGACTTGGAACTTGTAACACGCTATTACATAGAGCAGTATGAAGGCCAGCATGACAAGAACCTGCAGGAGTACGTTGACCCAACATCAGAGAAACACGCACGCCTTGTAGAGGACATACGCAAGCGCTTCAACCTCACATCGCTGAAGTTCAACACAGTAGACGCACTTATAAAAGCCATAGGCCTTCCAAAGGAGCGTGTTTGCACACACTGCTTTGATGGCTCTTCATATTTTTAACCAACATGTTCGAATCACTTTCAGAACGCTTAGAGCGTTCCTTTAAGATCCTAAAGGGTCAAGGTAAGATAACCGAGATAAATGTGGCGGAGACCCTGAAAGATGTCCGCAAGGCTCTTCTTGACGCCGATGTCAACTACAAGACAGCCAAGGAGTTTACAGATAATGTAAAGGCCAAGGCGTTGGGTATGAACGTAATAAACGCCATCAACCCACAGCAGCTCATGGTCAAGGTTGTGCATGACAACCTGGCGGAGCTTATGGGTGGCGAGAACGTAGACATCAACGTTAAGTCAGAGGCAGGACGCCCGGCCATCATACTTATGAGCGGTCTGCAAGGTTCAGGTAAGACCACATTCACAGGCAAACTGGCCAACATGCTAAAGACCAAGAAGGGCAAAAAGCCTCTTATGGTAGCCTGTGATATATATCGTCCGGCCGCTATAGACCAGCTGAAAGTGCTTGGCGAGCAGATAAATGTGCCGGTATATTCAGAGCCTGATAACAAGAACGCCATTAAGATTGCTGAGAACGCCATAAAGCAGGCGCGTACAGACGGCAATGACGTTGTAATCATAGATACCGCCGGTCGTCTGGCAGTGGATGAGGCTATGATGCAGGAGATTGAGGCCATAAAGAAGGCTGTAACTCCGCAGGAAATCCTCTTTGTGGTAGACTCCATGACAGGTCAGGACGCAGTAAACACCGCTAAGGAGTTCAATGAACGTCTGGACTTTACAGGCGTTGTGCTCACAAAACTTGACGGTGACACCCGTGGTGGTGCCGCACTCTCAATCCGTAGCGTTGTAAACAAGCCAATCAAATTCATAGGTATAGGTGAGAAACTTGACGCCATTGACTATTTCCACCCGGCACGTATGGCAGACCGTATCCTAGGTATGGGTGACATCGTGTCATTTGTGGAGAAGGCGCAGGAGCAGTATGATGAGGCGGAGGCGCGCCGTCTGGCCAAGAAGATTGCCAAGAACCAGTTTGACTTTGATGACTTTATGGCTCAGATTCAGCAGATTAAGAAGATGGGTAACATCAAGGACCTGGCATCCATGATACCAGGCATGGGCAAGGCTCTCAAGGATGTGGAGATAAAGGATGACGCCTTCAAGCACATTGAGGCCATGATTCAGTCCATGACTCCATACGAGCGTCATAACCCTGAGTGCCTCAACGGCAGCCGCAAGCAGCGCATCTGCAAAGGTGCCGGCGTTGACATCACCGAACTCAACCGCCTGCTCAAGCAGTTTGACGGCATGCGCAAGATGATGAAAGCCGTGCAATCGCATAAATTTCCAATGAAAAGACGTTAAATCATGAAAAATGGAATCAATTTTCAGGGCTCAGCCCCTCCATTTTCATAATATACCTTTTTAATTTTCAATTAATATGCAAATCATCGATGGTAAAGCCGTAGCGGCTGAGATTAAAAAGCAGATTGCTGCAGAAGTGGCGGAGATAGTGAACGCAGGTGGCAAACGTCCGCATCTTGCGGCTATACTCGTAGGCCATGACGGCGGCAGTGAAACATACGTGGCGCATAAGGTTAAGGCCTGCGCTGAGTGCGGTTTTGAATCAACCCTCATCCGCTATGAGAGTGACGTCACAGAGGCTGAACTTCTTGCCAAGATTGAGGAGTTGAACCAGAATGACAGCATCGACGGCTTCATCGTGCAACTCCCACTGCCTAAGCATATTAACGAGCAGAAAGTTATTGAAGCAGTCTCATACAAGAAGGACGTTGACGGCTTCCACCCAATAAACGTGGGCCGTATGTCAATAGGTCTGCCTTGCTTTGTGAGCGCCACTCCTAAGGGCATAGTTGAACTTCTGAAATTCTACAAGATAGAGACCTCAGGCAAGAGTTGCGTTGTGCTTGGCCGCAGCAATATCGTGGGCAAACCAGTAGCCTCACTCATGATGCAGAAGGGTATGGATGCCACCGTAACAGTCTGCCACTCACGCACTAAGAACCTCAAAGAAATCTGCCGTAACGCCGATATCATCATCGCAGCGCTTGGCTCACCAGAGTTCGTCACCGCAGATATGGTTAAAGATGGCGCCGTTATAGTTGACGTTGGCACCACACGTGTCCCATCCACAGAAACCAAATCCGGCTTCAAACTCAAAGGAGACGTCAAGTTTGATGAAGTCGCCCCAAAGTGCAGCTACATCACCCCAGTCCCTGGAGGCGTCGGCCCTATGACTATCTGCTCCCTCATGATTAACACTTTGGCTGCAGGTAAAAAATTATACTATAATTAAAATTCATGATATTGCTTGCATTCGAAGACACCGCCCCATGACCTTCAAGGAACTTAATTTATCCCCTGAGATATTATCCGCGATAGAAGCAATGGGCTTCTCGACGCCGTCTGAAATTCAGGCGGAAGTAATACCGTATTTGCTCAGTGAGAGCGGCGACGTAGTGGGATTGGCACAGACCGGCACAGGGAAGACCGCGGCATTCGGCCTGCCGATGCTGCAGATGATTGACACAAAGCTGGACAAGACCCAGGGGCTGATACTGTCACCAACACGTGAACTTTGCGTGCAGATAGCGGGGGAGATGGCAAAGTACAGCGCCAATATGCAGGGCGTGCATATCGTGGCGGTGTATGGAGGTGAAGATATTCGTAAGCAGCTCAAGGCACTTGACCGCACACCGCACATATTGGTTGCAACCCCAGGCCGCCTTATGGATCTCTGCAAGCGCAAAAAGGTGAGCCTCAATGATATACGTTTCTTTGTGTTGGATGAGGCGGATGAGATGCTCAATATGGGATTCCTTGAGGACATAGAGTCCATCATAGAGCTGACCCCGGAGCACAGGCGCATGCTCCTCTTCTCAGCCACTATGCCAAATGAGATAGCTCGCATTGCAACCAAGTACCTTAATAATCCAGTTGAAATTTCAGTGGGCAAGAAGAACGAGGCTGCCAAGAACGTGGAGCACTACTACGTCCTTACCAAGCAAACCACTCGTTATGAGGCGCTTAAACGCCTGCTTGACTACTATCCAGACATCTACGGAATAGTATTCTGCCGTACCCGTCAGGAAACCAAAGACGTGGCGGAAAAGCTTATGGTTGACGGCTATAACGCCGATGCGCTGCACGGTGACCTCTCTCAGGCTCAGCGAGATACGGTTATGAATAAGTTCCGTCTGCGTGCCTTGCAGATACTTGTAGCCACTGATGTGGCAGCCCGTGGCCTCGATGTTAATGACCTCACCCACGTGATACACTATAACCTGCCTGATGACCGTGAAACCTACACACACCGTAGCGGCCGTACAGGTCGTGTGAACAAGAGCGGTATATCCATAGCCCTTGTAACACCACGTGAAAAAAACGCCATCAAGCCTATAGAGCGCTCTATAAACCATCCGTTCAACCAGATGGAGATACCGTCGGGCGGCATGGTGTGCCAGAAACAGCTCTACTACATGGTGGAGAAGATGCAGAACATCCAGCCAGACAAGAAGCTGGAACGCCTGCTGCCAGATGTGCTGGAACTGCTCAAAGATATGAGCAAAGAGGAGGTTATAAGCCGCTTTATTGCGCTGAAATTCAATCCGCTACTAGAATACTACCATAACTCCACAGACCTTAATGCCTCTGTTGCGCAAGAGATCAAGGAGTCCAAAAGCAAGAGCCGTGGCAAAGGAGAGGATGAACCCAAGAAGAGCCGCCGCCAGATGCGTGTGGTGGACAAGGGTGACACCATCCGCCTCAAAATCAACCGTGGCAAGCGTGACGGTTTTGAGCCCAAACGCCTTCTCGGCCTTATCAATGATGTCACTGGTGACCGCAGCATCAAGATTGGTGACATAGACCTCAGCCCCAAGTTCACCTTCTTCGATGTGGACAAACGCAAAGCAGCCAAGCTCATCTCCGCATTTGAAACTTCTCCGCGGGCGAAAGGCGTTGTCGTCGCCTATGTAAAGGGAGATCGGTAAATTTCACTTCCCAGTATCAATCTTCGGACTCAACCCCTCTGTGAGGGGCTTCGGCCTTCCCATACGGGTCTGTGACCCTATGGGCCCTTTCGCAAGCGCCTTTTGGGCGGCGTGTTGGCATAATCCAAGCAAGCTTGGCTTCTGCGCACCACTGGCTCCAAAATTCCCGCTATACGTCTCCGCGGGTGGAGACGCCTCAGATTGACACTGTGAATGAAATTTATTCCTCCCTTTGCAGTTTAATTAGTAATATTTACTATATTTGCAGTTTAAATACGTAACGCGCAAAGTAATGAAATCCAAAATCGTAGCAGCAATATGGATTCTGTTTGGACTGGGAATCCTGACGGCAATAGTCATATTCACTCTTATTTCAAATGGTGTAATAGGGTATATACCTGATATTCAGGAGTTACAGAACCCTAAGAACAAGTTTGCAACAGAGATATATTCTGCTGACGATGTCCTTATAGGCCGATATTTCTACGGCAAGGATAACCGTGTGGCGGTGAAGTATGAGGATATATCGCCGTACATGACACAGGCACTCGTAGCTACAGAGGACGCCCGCTTCTACTCACATTCAGGCATTGACGCCAAGGCGTTATTCCGTGCCATTGTGCTACGTGGGCTGTTGCGTCGTAAGCAGGCTGGTGGCGGTAGTACCATCACCCAGCAGCTTGCCAAACAGCTATATTCGCCTAAGGCTGGTAGCGTTATAGAGCGCGCCATGCAGAAACCAATAGAGTGGGTTATAGCCGCCAAACTGGAACGTTACTACACCAAAGAGGAGATTATTGCAATGTACCTCAACCAGTTTGACTTCCTCAATAACGCCGTGGGAATCAAGAGCGCCGCACAGGTGTACTTCAGCACAACGCCAGACCAGCTCAACATAGAGCAGTGCGCCATGCTGGTAGGTATGTGCAAGAACCCGAGCTACTTTAATCCGAACCGCTTCAAGGAGCGCACTGAGGGGCGCCGCAATACAGTGCTTGAGCTGATGGAGAAGAACAACTTCATCACCAAAGAGGAGTGTGACTCCCTGCAGCAGATACCTATCGAGCTGAAATTCCAGAAGATAGACCACAAGGCAGGCCTTGCACCATACTTCCGTGAGTTCCTGCGTAAGACTCTTACAGCTAAGGAGCCGGATAGAAAAAACTACGCATCATGGCAGGACCAGAAGTTCTATGAGGATTCACTGGCATGGGCCACAAACCCGCTCTACGGCTGGTGTAACAAGAATACAAAGCCAGACGGCAAGAACTATGACCTCTACACTGACGGCCTCAAGATATATACTACCATTGACTCCCGTATGCAGCGTTATGCAGAGGAGGCGGTGGATGAGCACGTGAGCGGATACCTGCAAAAGGCCTTCTTCAAAGAGAAGAAGGGCAAGAGCTACGCACCGTTCTCACGCATTATAACCAAGGAGGAGCGCGCCGCCATAATGGAACGCTCTAAGCGCCAGTCAGAGAGGTATATCAATCATCGCCGTGCCGGAATGTCACAAAAGGAGATAGATGAGGCGTTCAACACACCTGTGCCAATGAAGATTTTTGATGGCACGTCGTATGTTGACACCACACTTACACCTATGGACTCAATCCGCTGGGATAAGTACTTCCTGCGCTGCGGATTCATGTCAATTGAGCCTCACAGCGGTCATGTAAAGGCGTATGTGGGCGGACCTAACTTCTCGGCATTCCAGTATGACATGGTGACACAGGGTAAGCGTCAAGTGGGTTCTACAATAAAGCCGTTCCTATACACTCTTGCAATGGAGGAGGGTTCACATCCATGTGACAAACTACCTAACATTCAGCCAACTATCTATCTGCCAACAGGGCAGGTATGGCAGCCTCGTGACGGTGGCAAGAAACATAGGGGAGAGATGGTGACCCTGCGCTGGGGTCTCGCCAACTCCAATAACTGGATATCGGCGCAGCTAATCCGTGACTACAGCCCTCAGGCGCTCGTGAACCTGATGCACTCATTCGGTATTCTGAGCAAGATTGAACCGGTTGTTTCACTCTGCCTGGGCCCGTGTGAGGTATCTGTAAAGGAGATGGCAGGGGCGTACACCACATTTGTGAACAAGGGTATCCGCATTGAGCCGCTCTACGTTACCCGCATTGAAGATAACAAAGGTAACATAGTGGCACAGTTTGCGCCTATGACCTCAGAGATAATATCGGAGATGACCAGCTATGAGATGCTCATTATGCTGCAGTCTGTGGTAAATGAGGGTACAGGCGTGCGTCTGCGCTATAAATACGGTTTCAAGGGTGATATAGGAGGTAAGACAGGTACCACCAATAATAACTCTGATGGTTGGTTTATAGGCGTTACACCAGAACTTGTGAACGGTGCATGGGTAGGCGGTGAGGACCGTTCCATCCATTTTGACTCCATGGCAGAAGGTCAGGGTGCATCCATGGCATTGCCTATATGGGCGCTCTATATGAAGAAGGTTTACGCAGACCCAACCCTAACCTACAGCGATTCAACGCATTTCACAATTCCAAATGACGTTATTCGCCAATATGACTGTAAACTTGCCCCAGAAGATATCAACAAATCAGATAATATTTTTGGAGAAGACTTCTAAAATGCTTATTTTTGTGGGATAAATGGTTAGTTTTATATAGATCCTTAAATCAACACTATAAAAATTATGAGAATCCACTTCAGTATTAACTATTTCACTGCTTGGGGGCAGAATATGGCCTTGAGCGGTACATTGCCACAACTTGGCGGCGGAGATCCTGCCAAGGCTGTGTACATGAACTTCCAATGGAGAGAAAATTGGAGTTATGAGTTAGAGATTAAAACTAATGAACCGTTTGAGTTCAAGTACAAGTACATTATCCGTAACTCAAACATGATTGACACATACGAGTGGGGTGAAGACCGCATCGTGAGCGTTAATCCGGCTGTTACTGAAGACCTATATCTGTTTGATTCATGGAACAATCCAGGCGCCATTGAGAATGTATTCATGACTCAGCCGTTCCAGGATGTTCTGTTTAAGAATAATTATGAGAAAGTTCCTGCAAAGAACACTCGTAAATACACACATATCTTCCGTGTAAAGGCTCCGCTGCTTAAGCCAGGTGAGGCGCTTTGTATTGTAGGTAATGCAAAGGCTCTTGGTAAGTGGGACACCGCTAAGGCGCTGCTTATGAGCAATCAGGACACTCCTTGGTGGAGCATAAAGGTAGACCTTAGCAAGGAGAAATCAGACTCAGTAAGCTATAAGTTTGCTATCTATGACCTTGAGGACAAGCACTTCAAATATTTTGAGAACGGCCCAGACCACTATGCGCCAATCAACCATCAGGATGGTTCGCTGACCATGGTTTCAAGTACATTTGTGGCAGTTGACCCAACACAGTTCCATGGAGCAGGTGTGGGCATACCAGTCTTCAGTATCCGTACCAAGCAGAGCTTTGGCGTAGGTGATTTTGAGGATTTGAAACTGCTTGTTGACTGGGCTAAGAAGGTTGGCCTGAAACTTATCCAGGTGCTGCCACTTAATGATACACTTGGCACACACACCGCTGCTGACGTGCTGCCATACGCAGCTATCACAGCGTTCGGATTCTCACCACTTTACCTGAACCTGAAGGCAATGGGCGAGCTTGATCCAAGCAATCCGCTGGCCGCTGAGTATGATGAGAAACAGAAGTATCTCAACTCACTGCCAATGGTTGAGTTCATGGATGTTATCAACTACAAGCTTGCATACGCAAGAGCACTCTATTTCCAGGAGAAGGATAATTTCCTCAACTCAGAGGGCTTCAAGAAGTACTTTGAAGAGAATAAAGACTGGCTTATACCATACGCCGCATTCTGCGCACTGCGTGATATGAACGGCACATCAGATTATAACAAGTGGGGTGAGTATTCAGTCTATAACGCAGATAAGATTGGCAGATTCACATTTGGCAATGATGAGGTGGCTGTTAACTACTTTATGCAGTACCATCTGCACCTGCAGCTGCAGGACGCTGTTAACTACGCACACCAGAACGGCATTATAATCAAGGGTGATATTCCTATCGGTGTAAACCGTAACGGTGTAGACACATGGGTTAACCCAGAGCTCTTCCACATGGATATGGCTGCCGGCGCTCCACCTGACATGTTCGCTATCAAGGGTCAGAACTGGGAGCTTCCTACCTATAACTGGGAGGCTATGGAGGCTACAGGCTTCAAGTGGTGGAAAGACCGTCTGCGCGTGATGGGCAACTACTTTGATACATTCCGTATTGACCACATACTCGGATTCTTCCGTATATGGCAAATCCCTACAGACCAGGTTGAGGGTATCATGGGTTATCTGAACCCATCTATCCCTGTGCATATCAATGAGTTTGGTGAGAAGGGTCTGCGCTTTGACTACAACCGTTTCTGCATGCCGTTCATTACGGACAGCGTTATATGGGAAATCTTTGGTGATGACGCACCTTGGGTTAAGGATAACTGCATAGATATCCTTGACGGCTGGATACTCCGCCTGAAACCAAGCTGTGACAATCAGGCTAAGGTACAGGCCATGTATGAGAAGCGCCAGATTTCAGAGAAGATTAAGTGGGGGCTCTTTGACCTTATCTCCAATGTACTCTTCTTTGAGGTTAAGGGCTCTAACGGCACACAGTTCTATCCACGTTACGGAATGCAGGTTCTTACAACCTTCCGTTACCTTGATGATTACACAAAACGTAAGATTGAGGAGATTTACGTAGACTACTTCTACCGCCGTCAGGACGGACACTGGAAGTATTCAGCACTTCGTAAGCTGCCGGCAATCAAGCGTACCACAAATATGATGATTTGCGGTGAGGACCTCGGCATGATGGCAGACTGCGTAACATCAGTTATGAATGAGCTCGGCATTCTGAGCCTTGAGATTCAGCGTGCTCCTAAGATTGACACCATTGAGTTCTTCCATCCGGCGGATGCCAAGTATCTCTCTGTTGTCACCCCTTCAACCCACGATATGAGCACCATACGTGGCTGGTGGGAGGAGAAGCGTGATGTTACCCAGCGTTTCTATAACCAGCAGCTTGGCCACTGGGGCGGTGCACCTTACTTTGCAGAGTGGTGGGTTTGCCGTGACATCCTTGTGCAGCACCTCTATTCACCTGCAATGTGGGCTATATTCCAGATTCAGGATTTGTTCAGCATTAACCCTGATATTCGTAGAGAGAATCCGCATGATGAGCGTATCAACGTGCCTTCAAACTCTAAGAACAGCTGGCGTTACCGCATGCATATAAATGTGGAGGACCTCCTGAACGCAGATGCGTTCAATAAGGAACTGAAAAACTATATAGTGCAGGCCGGAAGATAATTTTTGAAAAAAATTAAATACATAGTAGTGACCTTTTGTGTGGTGCTCACATCTTGTGTGACACCACGCAAAACTCATTATCTGCAGGAGCCCAGCAAGTCCATTGCAGACTACCCGGAGGTTTACACCCCTGCAGACTACCAGATTCAGAAGAGTGATGAGCTTGATATCAAGGTTACAACTCTTGACCCTGAATCTCGTAAAATTTTTAATAGTAGTAGTAATTCAACGGGTGGTTCTTCATATTTGACTACCAACCAAAAAGATTTATACACCTACACTGTGTATGATGATGGCACTATAGATTTTCCCTATATCGGGGCTATAGAGGTTGCCGGTCTTACTACACGTGAGGCTAAGCAGAAGATTGAGGAGAAACTTACGGAGTATATAAAGGATTGCTCCGTTGACGTACGTCTTGTAAATAGTTATTTTAATGTGATTTGTCATGACAAGGCGGGACGTTATCTTATTACAAAGGAGAAAATGACAATATTTGAGGCTCTTGCTGTGGCTGGTGACCTTAGTGAGTACTCTGACCGTAAGAATGTACAACTTATACGTCAGAACCTTGATGGCACCACCACAATTAAGAAGTTTGACTTGCGTAGCAAGAGCATTATAGGGTCTGAATATTACTATATACAACCAAATGATATTCTTTATGTCAAGGCATTTGGCGGTCAGTATTTCCGTATAAACCGCTTCCTTACGGCGCTTGGTGTTACAACCACTACTATATCATTTGGAGTACTTATTTGGCAAGTTGTTAAGTTATGTATGAACGCAGCAAAAGCAAATCAGTAATGCATACTATATGTATGGCATTTGTAACAGTGATTACACTGCTACTATGCTCGTCGTGTATAACTAATCGTGATCTGACTTTATTGCAGGATGGTAAGAAAATGCCTCAGTACGAGAAGGCGGACTATACTTATTATCGTATTCAAAAGAATGATGTGCTCCGTATACGTCTGCTCACCACTAATGATGAAGCCGCTTCTGTTTTTGAGATGAGTAATGGCTCTGCTTCAAGCAATAGTGGAACAGCGTACCGAGTATATGAGGATGGAACCATTGATATACCCTTTATAAACAATATTCCTGTGGCTGGGCTTACATTGCGTGAAGCGGCCAAGGTTATAGAGGGGCGTCTAAAGGATTTTGTGCCAGATGCAATGGTAAAGGTGGCGCTTGCAAATGACAAGTTCTATATTATTGCAGATAAGAAGACAGGCGTGTATGAATTCTATAAGGAGAAACTGAATATATTCCAGGCACTTGCCATGACTGGTAATATACCAAATAACGTGGACCGCCGCCGTGTACGTGTCATACGTCCTGATATAAATGGCAAGGCTCAGGTTATTCAGTTTGATATGCGTGCAAAATCAATCATAGGGTCTGAGTACTACTATATACAACCAAATGATGTTATATATATATCTTCTATCAAGGGTAACTTCTTCCGTACGGAGAGTTATACTGAGTCTGTAGGATTTATTACCACATCAATCAGTTTTTTAGTGACAGTGTTTAACTTAGGTATTCAGACAGGATTATATAAATAGCAGATATGAGCATAGCTTCAGATAATTCACATTACACGGATGGTGCCTACAATAATAACGGCTTTACCACGCAACCACTACCGCAACAGGATGAAGAGAGTAGTAGTATTGACTATTTTGGTTGGTTTATCCGTATTATAAGGAGGTGGTGGCTTTTTGTAATATCACTCCTGATATGTATGACCATTGCCTTCTTTAAAAATAAGCAGTGGCGTCCAAACTACACCACATCAGCACTAGTTATTATTGAGGAGAATAAGGGTATGATGGGTAGCTCATCTTCTCTTATGCAGGGTTTTGTGGCAGAGCGTGCCTACCGTAATGTAAATAACCAAGTTATTATGTTTGGTTCCACGGAACTTATAAACCGTGTTATTGAGCTTCATCCTGAGCTTACTGTAGACTACTACACTCGTGGCCGCTTTAAGGTGAATAACCTCTACAAACACTCTCCAATTGACATTCAGAAGCAGCTTATAGCCAACTCATCCTATTTCCGGGAGTTTGATTTTGAAGATGTTAATGATAGTATCTACCATATCATAGTGCCTGAGACCAAGGAGATACCTGAGGTCACTCTTACAGGACGTTATGGCGAGCCGCTTGAAACCTCATACTTCTTTATCACTGTTAATCAGACTCCATACTACTATCCAGGCTGCAAACTTAAATTTAGCTTCTTTGAGCAGGAGCAGCTGGCCATGGATTACTCTTCACGTTTGGCATTTGATTTTGTTATGCAGGGAGCTTCTGTGGTAAGATGTACAGTAACCGGTTCTGTGCCGGAGCGAGACCAGGACTTCCTCAACGGCCTTTGTGATGAGTTCCTTGCCAATAACCTTGCTCGTAAGAATGATGCTGCTATCAAGACCATTGACTTTATTGACGAGCAGCTTGCAACACTCTCAGACTCCATTAAACTTTCTGAAGGACGTTTAAATAGTTACAAGGCTACAAATTATGTATCTTCCACTGCTGGTGGAAGTCTGTTAGTAAGCCAGTATAATAGCATTATAGCAAAGCAGACGGAATTACGGCTCCAGGAGGCGTATTTTAAGTATCTTTCTGACTATCTGCAAAATAATGTTGAAGATGGCTCGCTTATGACCCCAACCAGTCTGGGTCTAAAGGAGAGTGCCATCACAGGTCTTATAACAAAATATTCAGAGACACAGATTAAGCGTAATGAGGTGGGGGATAAGAGCCCTCTTTACGCCAAGTATAACCGTGAACTTGGAGTCTACAAGGTTCAGATAAATGAGGCACTTAAGAATATACGGGTGGAGATGGATATTGAAAAGACAGACCTAAATAAGCGTCTAAGTGAGATAGAGGAGGATATGCGTGAGCAGCCGTATAAGGAGCAGCAGCTTCTGAATATCCAGCGCCGTTTCAAACTTAATGATGACTATTACACCTTTCTAATGCAGAAACGTGCAGATGCCCAGATTCAGAAGGCATCCAACTCTCCTGATAACATTATATTAGAACGTGCCCGCTTCTCATCCTTAACCAATGCAGCGGATAAGAATAAGAACACATCTACATTCCTTATAATAGGTCTGCTTATTCCGCTAGCTCTAATCATTATCAGGGAACTGCTTATCCCATATATTCGCTCAGAGCAGGAGATTGCCAAACTGAGCGCTTACCGTGGCACGTTGCTTGGAATTATACGTCATACTCGCAGTAAATCGCCTGTAATTATAGACAAGCACCCACGTAGCTCAGTGGCAGAGAGCTACCGTGTATTGCGTACACAGGTGGAGTATCAGGTGCAGCGTAAGGAGAATATAACTGTGATGCTTACATCAAGCCAGTCTGGTGACGGTAAGACCTACATTAGTGCCAATATGGCTGGTGTATATGCTGTTACAGGCCGTAATACCATACTTATAGACCTTGACCTTCGTAAGCCGTCTGTAAGTGCCTTACTTGGTTTGGACTCTAATAAGGGTATAAGTGACTATCTTATAGGCAATATCTCGCTTGACCAAGCCATTACCCATAGTGACAAATATAAGTTTGATATTCTTACCGTAGGTTCCGTGCCACCCAACCCAGGTGAACTTCTAAAGTCTGCGCGTATGCGTGAACTTATGGTTGAGTTAAAGAAACGCTATTGCTATATCGTGATTGATACCTCACCTATAGGTCTTGTGGCTGACGCATACTCTATCATTGGAGACGCAGATATCCTGATATATTCAGTACGCTGTGGCAGAACAAACAAGAAACTCTTCAAGAACACCGTCAATAACCTATTTATGAACGGAGTTACAAAGATTAACTATGTATTTAATGATGTAAATTTAAATAGAATTGAGTATTCACGCTATTACACTAACTACTACGGTGCATACGGTAGCTATGGCAATAAAGCCTACGGCTACTATGGCTACGGCCGTGGTACTAAGGGTAAGAAAGATGATTCATACTTTGATTACTTTGATGATGCAGATGAATGATTGTGAAAACCGAATCCAAAAAACCTGAAACGAGTTTCAGTTGTTAAAATCCAGATACAAAAGGACAAATTTATTTGTATCTTTGTAGATGGATTTTAATGAAAACGTTAGTTTGTTTTTTTGGTGAGGTGCATCCAATTATCACGAACGAATGTGAGTAGTATACCAATAATTAAAATGGAAACAGAAACAAGAAAAATTGCAGTAATTGGTTTGGGTTATGTAGGTCTCCCATTAGCAATAGAGTTCGGCAAAAAATATCGTACTCTTGGTTTTGACATTAACGCCGCTCGTGTGGCGGAGCTTCAGGCTGGCAAAGATCACACCCTTGAGGCAAATCTTAAGGCTATGAAAGAGGCTACAGACCTATATAAAGAGGGTAATGGTATCGGACTCAGCTTTGCATGCTATCCAGAGAAGTTGAAAGATTTTAACATCTTCATAGTTTCAGTGCCTACACCAATAGACCAATTCAATAATCCAGACTTAAGGCCTCTACTTAGCGCATCTGCAATGCTTGGGCAAGTGCTGAAGAAGGGGGATATAATAATTTATGAGAGTACTGTATATCCGGGCTGTACAGAGGAGGATTGTGTGCCTGTGCTTGAAAAGTATTCAGGCCTAAAGTTCAATGAAGATTTCTTCTGCGGTTACTCGCCTGAGCGCATTAACCCAGGTGATAAGGAGAACACCCTTACCACTATCAAGAAGATAACATCAGGCTCAACACCGGAGATAGCAGATATAGTGGACGAACTCTATAACTCAATTATCAAGGCAGGTACCCATAAGGCACCGTCAATGAAGGTGGCGGAGGCGGCCAAGGCCATTGAGAATACGCAGCGAGACATCAACATCTCATTTATGAATGAGCTTGCCCTTATTTTTGACCGTGTGGGCATAGATACAAATGATGTTATTGAGGCTGCTGGCACCAAGTGGAATTTCAAAAAGTATCGTCCGGGCCTTGTTGGCGGGCACTGCATAAGTGTTGATCCATACTACTTGGCACACAAGGCAAATGCTCTTGGCTATAATCCGCAAGTGATTCTATCTGGTCGCCGTGTAAACAACTCTATAGCAGAGTTTATTGCAAAGAAAACCCTGAAACTGATGATAAAGGCAGACCACAAAATTAAGGATGCAAATGTGCTTGTACTTGGCATAACTTTTAAGGAGAACTGTCCGGATATGCGTAATACCAAGGTTATAGACATAGTGCGTGAGCTTGAGGACTTTGGCGTGAATGTGGATGTCTATGACCCATGGGCAAGTAAAGAGGAAGTTAGGCGTGAGTTCGGCATTGATCTACTTGACTCTATAAATCCACAGAAACAGTACCAAGCCGTAATAGCCGCCGTAGCCCATAACGAGTTTTATAAATTTGATTTCAAAAAATACAAAGAAGAAGGATCTATCATTTTTGACGTAAAAGCTTTTGTGCCACGTCAATATGTTGATGCCCGCCTCTAATATGGAAAACTGGACTACCGTTATTAAACCCAAAAATAGTCTCCTTGATATAAACTTCAAGGAGATCTGGGCATATCGTGATTTGCTCACACTATTTGTTAAGCGAGACATAATAACTCAATATAAACAAACCATACTAGGACCTCTTTGGTTTGTAATCCAGCCTGCCATAACAGTTATTATGTATATGGTGGTATTTGGTGGTATAGCTGGAATACCAACAGACGGTGCGCCACAGCCGTTGTTCTATTTGGCTGGTGTTTGTATGTGGCAGTATTTTTCAGATTGTCTTAATAAAACGTCAAGTACATTCCTAAGTAATGCTAGCATATTTGGTAAGGTATATTTCCCACGTTTAATTAGTCCTCTATCATCGGTTACAAGTAATCTTGTTCGTTTTAGCATTCAGTTTTGCTTATTTTTGATCGTATACCTCTATTATGCGATATTTGTTGGTCTCACTATTCATCCCAATTGGTACGCTTGCTTGTTCCCTTTGTTAGTTATTATGATGGCTGGACTAGCATTAGGTTTTGGTATTATAATTTCATCAATGACCACCAAGTACAGAGATTTGCAGATTCTATTTGGTTTTGTTGTTTCTTTGTGGATGTATGCTACACCAATAGTTTATCCACTCAGTCAAGTACGTGGGAAAATTGTAGCAGGTTATGACCTTTATACCATAATGTGCATTAATCCTGTAACTCCAGTTATAGAAACATTCAAATATGGATTCTTAGGAGTTGGAGAGTTTATAGGTTGGGGTTGGTTTGTATATAGTTTCTGTTTTATGGTTATCCTACTTATGTTTGGAATCATAATCTTTAATCGAGTTCAACAATCATTTATGGATACAGTATAGTTATTATGTCAATCGCAATCGAATTTAACAATATAAGCAAGCAATATCGTCTTGGTTTGGTTAGCACTCGCACCCTGAGCCATGATCTTAACCGATGGTGGACAGTCAATGTGCTCCGCAAAGAGGATCCGTATCTAAAGATTGGTGAAACAAATGACCGCTCATCAAAAGGTAATAGTGAATATGTTTGGGCACTAAAGGATATCAACTTCAAGGTCGAGCAAGGCGATGTAGTTGGTATTATAGGTAAAAATGGTGCTGGGAAAAGTACACTGCTAAAACTACTTTCCAAGGTAACAGGTCCCACCACAGGAACCATTAAAGCAAAAGGTCGTATAGGCTCATTGCTTGAAGTGGGAACTGGTTTTCACCCTGAGATGACTGGTCGCGAGAATATCTTTATGAATGGTGCTATCCTTGGTATGAACAAAAAGGAGATACAGTCGAAACTTGATGAAATTGTAGATTTTTCAGGCTGTGAACGCTATATAGACACTCCGGTAAAGCGCTACTCATCAGGAATGATGGTTCGACTCGGCTTTGCCGTAGCCGCTCACCTAGATCCGGAAATCCTTGTAGTAGATGAGGTTCTGGCTGTTGGTGATGCCGAATTCCAAAAGAAAGCCATCGGCAAAATGCAAGACGTCTCTAAAGGCGAAGGCAGAACTGTGCTCTTTGTTAGCCATAATATGGCAAGTGTCAAGGCTTTATGTAAAAATGGAATTTTGTTAGAGAATGGAAGTGTTAAATATTCTGGAGATATTTTTGATACCATTGAACAATATATTGGTGATGGTGGATGCTCCGAAAATCAATATTTTGACGATATCAATTCAGCTCCCGGTAATGATATTGTACGTATTAAAAGTTTTGAAATTCTGCCTAATAATGGTAGTGATGAACTTACAATTGAAACAGGTGTTCGGTTTTGTTTGAAATTCTGGTGTAAAAAAGAAAATGCAATGTTAGATGCAGATGTAATGGTTACAACTCTTGATGACGTTATTGTTTGTCAAATGGAGCAAGTAATTAGTCCAGATGGTGAAAAAGCATCACAAATCGGGGTGTATTCAATTGACTTTGTTTTACCTGAATATACAATTAATTCTGGTAAATATAAGGCGATTTTATGGTTTGGACTTAATCAGAAATACGTTGTATTTGATGGTTTTGAACAATGTTTTGAAGTCGCTGATTCAATATCGGATTTGAAATTCAATATGAATCGTATGCCTGGAGTATTAAGGCCTAAAAATGAGCATAGAGTTTTTTTTGAAGGATAAATTTGGTTATATATAATTGAGTAAATTGTAAAAATAGTGTAATATTAAAAAAATTATAAATTGCATGTATGAGTTGGGAAATATTAAATATAAAATCCAATTTTGATTCTCGTGGATGCTTATCATCTGTAGAAGGAGGCCAAGATATTCCATTTGAAATTAAGCGTATTTTTTATATGCATCATGTAACTGAAGATAGAGGTGGACATGCTCATATAGATACAGATCAACTGATTATTCCTATAAGTGGTTTTTTTAGGGTAAAATTATTTGATGGTAAGCATACTGAGATTTTTGATATGCATGATTGTACAAAAGGTTTATATGTCCCCCGTTTGGTTTTTACGGACTTATATGATTTTACACAAGACGCAGTTTGTTTGGTATTATCTAGTACTCATTATGATATGAGCAAGTCACTTCGGAGTATGGATGCCTATATGTGTTTTTTAAAAAATATCAAGGATTAAATTAAATGTTAGAAGGTTCTTTTTTATTGTCATCGTTCACTAAAGAAAATATTTTTCAGCCTTTCAATAGATTTGATGAATGGATGTTTTCCCATTGTAATCCAGATGAGTTTAAGGTTGAAATGATGCCTATAGAACAATTGGAATTTTGGTCATTTGATAAAGAAAGAACCCGTATCTATCATTCGTCAGGTCGTTTCTTTTCTATAGAAGGGGTTCATGTTGAGACAAACTTTTGTGGTGGATTGTCTTGGGATCAACCAATTATTAATCAGCCAGAGATAGGCATTTTGGGATTTATTACACGTGTGGTTGAGGGTGTTCGTTATTTTTTAATGCAGGTTAAGATGGAACCGGGGAATATTAATACAATTCAGATATCTCCGTCATTACAAGCCACGAAAAGTAATTTTACACAGGTGCATAAAGGTAAACGTCCAACATATTTAGAATATTTTAATGGAGAGAAAGAGGTTCAGGTTCTGTCTGATTGTCTTCAAACTGAACAGGGTGGCAGATTTTTAAGAAAACGTAATCGTAATATTATAATTGAAGTAAAAGATGAACTTGAAGTGCATAATGACTTTTGTTGGATGACGTTATATGAGTTGAAACAATTAATGTATAGGGATAATATTCTTAATATGGATACTCGTTCCGTTTTATCCACTATACCATTGATTGGAGAAAAATTAGTATGTGAATTAGAGAAAGATTGCTCTCTATTGAACGAATATCCTATATCTGATATCGGCGAAAAATATATTCAAAGTTATATAACTGCTAAATCGTTATATAGTATTGATCAACTTATTTCTTGGTATACTCAGCAGAAAATTGACATTTATATGCGAGTTGACAATAAAAGTTTATCAAAATTAAGTGGTTGGAGAATAGGTGAATATGCAATTGAAAATTGTGATAGATTCTTTTCTGTTGTTGGAGTAAAAGTTACAGCAAGCTCGAGGGAAATTTGTTCATGGATGCAGCCTCTTGTAAAGGATAATAATATTGGTTTGTTAGCATTTATAATAAGAGAAATTAATGGCGTTTTGCACTTTATGGTTCAAGCTAAAGCAGAACCTGGTAATATAGATGTTGTAGAATTATCTCCGACTGTATCCTGTTCAAACTATGAATATGTGATGAAACAAGATAAACGTCCTCCTTTCTTTGATTTGATATTTGATAGTTGCAGTAAAATTTTGTATGATACATATCAATCAGAGGAGGGTGGTCGTTTTTTCAAAGTTCAAAATCGTAATTTAATAGTATTGATAGACCGAGAGGTTATAGTTCCTAAAAATTATATTTGGATGACTCTTGGACAGATGAAGGAGTTCATGCGACATGGAATGTTTAATATTGAGGCCAGAAGTATAATCTCCTCTATTTGTTTTGCAAAGTGATATGAAAATTCTTTTCTTAGGGTACTCAAATTTATTAAGATCCCGTATCTTGCCCGTGTTACATAGAACCCCATTTGTTGAAGTGTATGTTGCAAAGTATATTTATCAAGAATGGGATGATAAAATAGATGCTCATTTGTCGATTAATAAGTTTGATTCATACGAAGATGGCTTAGAAAAATTTGATGGGGATACGGTGTATATATCTATAGTAAACAGTTCCCATTATTATTATGCAAAATTGAGTCTGGAATTAGGATACCATACTATCATTGATAAACCAGCAACTATGACTTTTGCTGAGGCTCAACAATTATGTGATATTGCCAGAGATAAGCATTTATTGTTGAGCGAGGCGACGGTATATCTTTATCACCCTCAAATAAAGCAAATTTCTCAATTGTTTAGAGAATATAATGAAGAACCAAAACTTATTACAACTCATTTCTCTATGCCACCGTTTGAATCAAAGAACTTTAGATACAATATAAAATTGGGCGGTGGAGCCATAATGGATACTTCTCCATATGCGGTCTCTATAGCTCGTTATTTCTTACATTCAGAGCTAATGAACGTATCGGTCGCCGTAAACGAAGTGAATTGTGATGGATTAGAGGTTGAATATAGTTTATTGATGCAATATTATGGGGGAAAATGTTTGATTGGTCACTTTGGCTTTAATACTGAATATACCAATAGCATTATGTTGATGGGTAATAGACTTAATGTTTCCCTTGATCGTATATACACAATTCCTGATGATATGGAGAATCAAATTTATATACAGTCAATGAATAAAAAAACAACAATACATACAGCGTGTGGTAATACTTTTGTTAATTATCTTTGTGATATTGCTGATTGTATATTGAAGGGTGATTTTAGGCAATATCGCGATATGCTTATTCGTGATGCGATGGATCGCCAAATGATACTTGATAACTATAAAAATTTTAAACAATATGAGAAGCAATAGAAATATTAGAGTATGGGGATATATAGAAGAATATCATAAAAATAAAGATTCCATTCTTCGTGCTGTAGATGAGGTTTTTGAATCAGGTGTACTGATATTAGGTAATAAAGGCAAACAGTTTGAAAGTGCGTATGCCAATTATTGTGGAGTTAAATATGGCGTTGGTTGTGATAATGGTACGAATGCTATTTTTCTTGCCTTGAAAGCACTTGGCGTGGGGCATGGGGATGAAGTTATTACAGTTCCTAATACTGCAATTCCTACGGTGTCGGCTATTGTATCATCTGGTGCGACACCTGTGTTTGTTGATATTGATAGTGATACATACTTGATGAATGTTAATAATATTGAATCTGTAATTACCAATAATACAAAATGTATTATTCCTGTACACCTGTATGGACAATGCGTTGATATGGATCCTCTTATTTCAATTGCTAAGAAATATAAATTATATATAATAGAAGATGTTGCTCAAGCACAAGGTGCAGAATACAAAGGTAGGAAGGCTGGTTCTATGTCTGATATTTCTACCACATCTTTTTACCCTACGAAGATTCTAGGCGCTTATGGAGATGGGGGTATGATACTTACAGATAATGAGTCATATGATAGGGAATTACGCAAATTACGTTTTTATGGAGCTGAAAAAACGTACTATGCCCAGATACATGGGTATAATTCTAGACTAGATGAAATACAGGCATCGATTTTATTGACGAAGTTACCTCATATTGATGAATATATTTCTCGTCGACGTGATATTGCAAAATTATATGATGAGTTGTTATGTGATACTGATTTAATACTTCCCCAAGAATCTAATGGTAATAAACATGCTTATTATTTATATGTGGTTAGACATCCCAACCGTGATCTAATTTTGGAAGAGTTAAGAAAAAATAATATCTTTGTAAACATAAGTTATCCATGGCCAATTCATACAATGGATGGGTATAAGTATTTAGGATATCAAAATGGGGCCTTCCCTGAGTCAGAAAAAGCTGCTAAAGAAATTTTTTCCTTGCCGATGTATCCTTCATTAAGTGATGATGATGTTCATATTGTTTGTGATGTATTACATCAAATTTTAAAATAGATTTATGAATGAACGACAGCCACTTGTATCTGTAGCTATAGTAGCTTATAATGCATCTTCAACTATAATAGAAGCTTTAGATAGCGTTTTTGCTCAAACATATCCGAATATTGAATTGGTTATTGCCGATGATTGTTCAACAGATAATACAGCTATATTATGTAATAAATGGATTGAAACACACAAAGGACGTTTTTCTGATTGTCGTGTTATAAGCAATAGCAAAAACATGGGATTGTCTTATAATTATAATATAGCGTATGACAATTGTAAAGCAAAATGGATTAAGGAATTAGACGCTGATGATGCTTTGCTTCCGAATTGCATATCGGATTGCATTGATTATGTGTCGACTCACGATAATGTTGTGTTGTTGTTTGCAAAAGTAGCTCCAGCTGATAATATATCAGAGGAAACTGCTAAGAGAATTTTTGACTACTCAATATTTAATCTTCCTGAAGATGAGTTATTACGTAGAACATACTTAAAAAACCAGATACCAGCACAAACAGTTTTTCTAAATGTTTTTGAGATGCGTAAGTTAGGTCTTAAGATTGACGAAACAATAGAGATGATTGAAGATCACCCTTTATGGATAAATGCAATGAGAATGGGAGTAAGACTTCATTTTTTAGATAAAGAAATAGTTAAGTATCGTGTTAGTGAATCTTCAATAAGTAATTATTTAGTTTCATTAAGATATTATCGCAGTTTGCTACAATTGTATATTACGTATTTACATGATGAACAATTTAAGATGGATCATGATAAAGCTGCGAAACTATTATATGACACTCAAGTTTCAATATATGGATCGCTGTATCAAGCATATTTAATTGAAAAAAACAAAACCAATTCAATTGCTTTTAAGTTAGGATGTTATATCTTGTCACCATATAGGGGAGTTAAAAAAATTCTTAAGAAAATTAGTCAATGTTTAAATTTTTAAAGAAATATTTGAGAAAGGTTTTTCATGTTAAGGATGCTCCTGATAGTCAATCGTTTTTGAAGAATGTTTATTGCTCAATTGATCCTTCTTCGTTTGACAAAGGTATGCTAGTGCGTTTTGATAGCCCATTAGAAAATAAGAAGTATGTGGAAATTGGAAAAGATTGTATTGTGAGTGGGTGTTTTATTTTTGAGTCTGAGTCTGGTCATGTTTCTATTGGAAATCATTCGTACATAGGTGATAGCATATTTATTAGTCGTAAGTCTATTGAGATTGGTGACAATGTTACTATTGCATGGGGATGTACTATTTATGATCATAATTCTCATTCCTTAAGTTACAAAGATAGACGAAAAGATATTGATGATGAATTGAGTGATATACGTTGTGGTAGATGTTTTACAGAGAGCAAGGATTGGTCTGTTGTAAAAACAGAATCTATTAAAATTTGTGATGATTCGTGGATTGGAATGAACTGTACAATTCTTAAGGGTGTTACAATTGGAGAAGGGGCTGTAGTTGGTGCTGGTAGTGTTGTAACAAAAGATGTTATGCCTTGGACTGTTGTTGCTGGTAATCCAGCTAAAGTAATAAAAAAACTGAAACATCAATTATGATGAGCATACTAAAGGTATGCGCTCGATTATGATTTGTCTTACTATAAAATTGCATAAGGTTCAAATATTTAATCAAACTAATGCTTTCTTAGAAGTTGTCATTTTTTTCATGTGCCTAATGGACATACTCCATTGCTGATTTCTATTAAGTTTATGGTTAAATGTTGTATTAATAAGTTGTTTAAATAATGCGAGTGTTGTATGATTACCAAGCATTTGATATGCAACGTGTAGGTGGTGTATCTCGTTGCTTTGTTGAAATTTATAAACATCTACCGAAAAATGTGGAGGCAGAATTTGCGTTGCTTGAGTCGGATAATGTTTATATGCAAGAAGAATTTGGAGTTCCACCAATGGGATATTTTCGTGAAAGTTTTATTGCTGGATATGATTTTAAGGGGAAAGGACGTTTGTTCAAATTTTACAATCGCTTACGTGGGGTGTATTATGGACATAAAGAGAATGAATTATATAGCATAAAAAAGATTTTAGATGGAAACTATGATGTGTTGCATCCGACTTATTTTGGCACATATTTTTTACCATATTTGAAAGGAAAACCATTTGTGTTGACTATACATGATATGATACCGGAACTATATCCACAGTATTTTGATAAAACAACAGATTGTCAAATTTGTGGACGAAAAGTTTTAGCTCCGCTAGCAGCAAAAATTATAGCCGTTAGTGAGCAAACTAAGAATGATATTGTAAGGATATTGCGAGTTCCAGAAAATAAAATTGAAGTTGTTTATCACGGTTCAGATGAGCATGATGTAGAAGTTGAGAAATGTTTTTTTGATTTTCCATATTTGTTATATGTTGGAGATAGAGGATTGTATAAGAACTTTTTGCTGATGTGTCATCATTTATTACCATTTTTACAACAAAGGCATGATATAAAAATAGTATGTACTGGACCCGATTTTGCTCAAAATGAGATAGCGTGGATGAAAGCGCATAATATGTCGGATAGATTTATTCATTTATTCGTCAAAAAAAATAGTGAGATGGCAAGTTTATATAAATATGCCCAAGCGTTCATTTATTCATCGGAATATGAGGGTTTTGGCATACCTATTTTGGAAGCATATAAAGCACAATGTCCTGTTGTTTTGAACAATTCAAGTTGTTTCCCCGAGATTGCTGGTGATGCTGCTGTGTATTTTGATATGAATAGAGAAACTTCCAATTTGGTTGTGCAAATTAGTCATTTACTAGAAATGTCAAAGGCGGAGCGCCAGTTGTTGATAGACAAACAGAATGAGAGAATTAAACAATACTCATGGTCAGCATCAGCTGAAAAGTTGATGAAAATTTACGAATCTGTTTTGTGATGTATGGATATAGTTTTAATATTTAACGGTTTAGGTAATCAAATGTCGCAATATGCGTTCTATTTGGCGAAGCGGAAGGTTAATGCTTCTACTAAATGTATCTATTATCCAGATTCATTGACATGTCAGCATAATGGATTTGAATTGAATAATATCTTTGGTATTGAAATGGATGGTGGCGAAAATGTTTTTTATGGGAGATTATTAGATGCTTATTTGTGGTCGCAAGTGTGTGACTCTAGGAAACGACACTGGCTTAGAGTGATATTTGAAAGTATGTCGGTGAATCGTATATGCGAAAGAAAATTTGATTTTGATCAAGATTGTTTAGACAATGGGGGATATGGCATTCATTTCTATTACGGTGGATGGCATAATCCTAAATATTTTTCTTCTGTTGAAAGCGAGATTAGGAATACGTTCCATTTTGATATTACATCTTTGGATAGCCGTAATAAATTGCTCTTAGAAGATATCAATAATTGTAATAGCATTTCTATTCATGTGCGTAGAGGTGATTTTTTAATGCAATCCAATTTATTTGGTAATATCTCAAATAAGGAATATTATATCAGGGCTATTGCTTATATAAAGAAATATGTAGAATCTCCTGTTTTTTATGTCTTTTCTGATGACATTGTTTGGTGTAGAGAAAATTTTTTTGAACCTGAAATAAATTTTATTGATTGGAATACAGGAACCGATTCTTGGAAAGATATGTTATTAATCAGTTCTTGCAAACACAACATTAATGCCAATAGTACATTTAGTTGGTGGGGGGCGTGGCTAAACCAAAACCCCAAAAAAATAGTTATTGTTCCAGATAAATTTATGAACAGTTTTGATTCTGAGAAAATTTATCCTAATGAATGGATTAAAATATCTACAAAATGAATAGTTATCCAAAAGTATTTGTTATAGTTGTAACATATTGTGGACGGCAATGGTATAATAAATGTTTTACGTCATTAAGAGTAAGTTCTTTGCCTGTCAATACTATAGTCGTAGATAATACTCCAGGATTTGAAGATGTTAATTATATTCGCAAAAAATTTCCAGAAATTCATTTGATTAAACCAGAAACAAATTTGGGTTTTGGGCGTGGTAATAATTTAGGAATCAAGTATGCATTAGAGCATGATGCTGATTATATTTTCCTATTAAATCAAGACACATGGTTGTGTGATTCCAAAATGTTTGATAAATTAATCAATGTTTCTATTACACACCCTGAATTTGGAATTTTAAGCCCATTGCATTTGAAGTCAGATGAGAAGACAATTAATATGATGCTTGAGCACAAAACTGGTACTACTAGTTTTGCAATTCTTGTTGATTTATATAAAAATACTATTAAGGATGTATATTCTACAAATTATATTAATGCGGCTGCTTGGTTGTTACCACGAATAACAATTGACATTGTTGGCGGATTTAATCCTATGTTCTCTCAATATGGAGAGGATGATGATTATTTAAATAGGGTATTGTATCATAAATTGAAAGTTGGAGTCTGTCCAAATATATGTTTGGTCCATGATCATCAAAATACGGTTTTGCCATTTGCAGATAATAAATCAAAATATTTTCATCAATTGGAAATTTTGGTAAGATTAAATAATATTAACTACACGTCGATACTTTTTAATCAAATTAATCATTTAATTAAAAAAATTTTTTGTTCCATAATAACATTTAAATATGTGGATTTAAAAATTTACGTTAGCGATTTGTTTTATGTTATTAAAAACTTTAAAATGGTTCGTTATTGTAGATACAATAATAGAATGATCCAACGTTCGTGGTTATAATTATTTTTGGCATAGAATTTTGAAATAGAGGCCATGTGTCACACTCTAATAATTTTCAATCCCTAGTTATGTGCAAAAACCGAATTTGTTCAATTGATGTATTGCGTGTCTTCGCTTGTCTGGCGGTTATTTTAATACATACTGCTGGTTCTCCAATTGTCCATAATATGGTTGAATATGGAACTTTATGGTATTATGAGTGCATGTTACTCAATGCTATTAGTAGATGGTCAGTTCCTGCTTTTGCTATGATTTCTGGTTTCTTATTTCTAAATTCTAATAAAATAATTACATTCAAATTGTTGTTTAGCAAGTATATATTTAGAATCATTTGCGCATTGGCGTTTTGGTCAATGTTTTATGCGATAACACTAAATAAAAATATTTATCCATTTGGAATACAAGAAGGTCACTTTTGGTATCTGGGTATGTTGATAGGTTTGTATTTGTCTATGCCTATTATGAAAGTTATTGCACAAAACGAAAGAGTTTTGAAATATTTTTGTATTTCGTGGTTATGTGTTATGATTTATAAATTTTTGGGGCATTTTATTAATTTGCCGATTAATAATTTTGATAGTGCCTTTTTTGTAGTGTATCCAGGTTATTGTTTGGTGGCGTACTATTTGAGCATAATAAAAATTTCCAACATGTATCAATGTTTGATATATGTAATGGGCTTCATAGGTCTAAGTGTTACTATCATTGCAGCGGTGTTGACGAATGATTCTAATACTGTGTTTTTTTCGTATGATTCTCCTAATGTTATTTTAACAAGTGTGGCTATATTTCAATTGGCGCTTAGATTTCGGTATGATGATTGTAAATTTAAAAACAAATTAAAACTTGTATCGGAGTGTACATTTGGTATTTATTTAGTTCATTTATGGATTCTTATACATTTGTTTTTTAGAGTGCATAGGTTTATTCCTCAACCTATCCCATTATGTTTTATATGTGTTGTATGCACGTTTGTTTTTGGAGGTGTGATAACATTCTTTATAAAAAAAGCACCATGTTTTGGTAAATATATTGTGTGATTTTTGAAATGAAACCAGTATTTAATATTCCGATATTACTAATTACATTTAATCGCCCCAACCATGTACGCAGAGTGTTGGCTGAAATTCGTAAACAATTGCCACAGCAGTTGTTCGTGTTTCAAGATGGTCCTCGTGATGGACGAGATGATTATGATAAAATCTTAGAAGTGAGACGTGTGGTTGAAGATTTGGTTGATTGGTCATGTGAACTTCATACTTTGTATCAAGATGATAATTTAGGTTGCGGAGCTGGCCCCATGACGGGTATTGACTGGTTCTTTAAGAATGTTGAGATGGGCATAGTGATGGAAGATGATTGTCTTCCACATCCTGATTTCTTTGGATATTGTGAGGAATTGTTGGAACGTTATAAGGAAAATGATGCTATTAGATTTGTTAATTCTACATTGTATGATGATAGATGGACTTGTGATGATTCCTATGGTTTTTCTAGATACATGGTGACTGGTGCTTGGGCTGGTTGGAAATGCACATGGGATGGCTTTGATTTGAATTTAGATTCGGTAGATGCTAAAAGACTTAGAAAAAAAGTTTTAACATTGACAAATAATAGGGGGGAGGCTGATTGGTGGTATTTCCTTTGCAAGGAAATTCAGCAGGATAAAAAGAAAAAATCATATTGGGATTACCAAATGCAAATTAATTTGTTTTTGCAAGAGGCCTACACTATTCACCCTAAAAGGAATTTGATTAGTAATATTGGATTCGATTCTGAGGGTACTCATACCACAAGCAACGATGGCAGAGGGGAACGTGCCGTATACCCAATACTTCCATTGGTTCATCCCGATAAAGTTGAGGTAGATATAGTTAAGGATGAGTATTGTTGGGCAAAAACACATAGCAACGGGTGGCTACGAGATTCAATAAACTATATTTATCAAAGTTTATTGTGGTCTAATGGGGTAGGACATAAGTTGTTGATGACGTATAAAAATCTTAAAGGAAGTGGCGTCACACATCGTGTATGAGTAATAAACCTTTAAAAATATTATCTGTTTGCACATCTGATACATCAGGAGGTGCTGCCCGTGCGGCAAAACGAATTCACGATGGCATTAATAGTTTGAATGCTGGTATTACATCCGAGATGTTTGTTAAATACAAACATTCATCAGATCCGTATGTTCATTCACTTGATGAGTTTACACCCAATAATATTATATTCAAAGTATCTGATTATATTGCAAGTAAAGTTAAAAACAAGGTTCAGCATTATAGATGGAATATATATCCTGATAGAGAACGTATCTTTATGAGTGATATGCGTGGGACGTCTTTACATGGAGCATTGCATAAATTGAATTATGATGTTCTGCACTTGCATTGGTTGAACCAAAGATTTATTAAACTGGAGGATTTAATAGGACTGAATAAACCAATTGTCTGGACATTACACGACAGTTGGCCGTTTTGTGGAATTTGTCACTATTTTTTTGATTGTGAAGAATATAAAAATCAATGTGGAAGTTGCCCGTTCTTACACTCTGACGATATAAATGATCTAAGTCATAAAGTCTGGAATGAAAAGTCAGATATATACAAGCGACTCAATTTACATATAGTTACACCTAGCAAATGGTTAGGTGATTGTGCAAGACAGAGTAGTCTGCTTGGACAATTCCCGGTGACTGTTATACCAAATTGCCTGGATACAAATGTTTTTCGTCCCATAACATTAAATGAATTTTCTCCTGTATGGAGAAAATTTTTAGATAAAAGGTGTGAAAAGCATTTTCTCTTATATGGAGCGATGAATGCTGCGACAGACAAGATAAAAGGTTTTTCACACCTTTTATCTGCGTTAAAAATTTTAGAAGAACAAGATAAATCAGATTTTGAACTGATTGTTTTTGGCGCCAATCAATCCGAATTATCATTTGACTTGAAGATTCCAATACACTTTGTTGGACCCATTGCTGATACACTGAGCCTTGTTGAACTTTATAATTTGGCAGATGTAATGGTAGTACCTTCACTTACGGAAGTGTTTGGACAAACAGCCTCAGAGGCTTTGGCCTGTGGTACACCTGTTGTAGCTTTTAAATGTACTGGGATAAAGGAGGTGGTAGGCGATGCTGGATATTTAGCGAATCCTTATTCGTCAGAAGATCTAGCAAATGGAATAAGTTGGTGCTTAAGAAATAATAAAGATAATTTTCTTGGATGCAAAGGGAGAAATTCAGTTGTTAATAGATATTCCATCGATATAATTGCAAAAAAATATATTGATATGTACAATTTTGTTTTAGAATAATAATGCAACTTTCAATAATTACTATAAACTATAACAACGCTCAAGGTCTCAAAAAAACATTGGAATCTGTTGCATCTCAAACTTGCAAGGATTTTGAACATGTTATCATTGATGGTGGTAGCACGGATGGTAGTAAGGAGATTATTGAGGAATATGCTAATGTGGCTCCGTATTCAGTTAGTTGGGTAAGTGAAAAGGATAATGGTATATATAATGCCATGAATAAAGGCATTAAGCGTGCTTTAGGAGAGTATATACAGATACTTAATAGTGGAGATTGCTTAGCATCGGGTGATGTGATGGAGAGGATGTTTAATGCATTGAATGAGGTTAATGCTAAAGAATCAGAGAATGTGCCTATCCTTTATGGAAATATGCTGAAGGATTACGGAAACGGCAATGTAAATAGAGATACTTGTGGCTCTAACAATTATACGCCAAGCTCTTTTTTATATTTTTATAAGGGAACACTAAATCATGATTGTGCCTATATACGTAGAGATTTGTTTGATAAATATGGATATTACAACGAACAAATGAAGATTTGTTCTGATTGGGAGTGGTATGTTAGGGCGATTATTATAGGTGGCGAGAAGACATATTATACGGACATCAATGTGACAATTTTTGATATGAATGGGGTTAGTGAAAGTGGCGGTGTAAACAATGATGTCATTCAAAAAGAGCGTAGAGAGTATTTAGAGTCAATTTTATATCCGTCGGTGTTAAAAGATTATGATATGTATTCCTTTCCAATAACGCAATATAATAGATTAAAAAGGTATCATTTGTGGGGATTTGTTTATCTTTGTGAACGAATTTTATTCAAACTTGAAAAGTGGAAGATTTTAAGGTGAGACTATCCATAATAGTGCCAGTTTACAATGTGTCCAAATATCTTGCAAAATGTTTGGATAGTTTGTTGTTTCAAGATTTGGAATCTGATGAATATGAAATCATTGTTGTAAATGATGGCTCAACGGATAATAGTGGAGATATTGCACAACAATATGCGGATAAATACTCTAATATTACACTAATTGAGCAGAAAAACCAAGGTTTGAGCGGTGCTCGCAATACTGGAATCAAGTTAGCAAAAGGTAAATATATTCAGTTTGTGGATTCAGATGATTACCTCGAACCTAATGTTTTGAAAACCTTGGTCGATAAGATGGCTGCAGATAATTTAGATATTCTGAGGTTTAATTATCAGAATGTCAATGAACGGTATGAGGTATATGAGCCGTATAAGGAACACAAACCATTTGTTGATTACAGGGATGAGGTTTGTGGTGGCTTGACATTTTTAACAGAAAGACTTGGATATGCATGCTATGCAGTTCAGTTTATGATTAAGAGTGAATTGCTTAAACATAATGAGAACATGTTCAAGGTTGGAATATATTTTGAAGATACAGAATGGACTCCAAGAATCCTTACACAAGCAATGAGGGTAACATCAACAGACTTGATAGTGTATAATTACTTATTAAGGCAAGGTTCTATTACAAATAGTGTCTCCATTGAGAAGAAAAGAAAAGTTCTTGAGGATAAGTTTTTATTAATTGAGGCTTTAAAAGAGCAGATGTTTGACAAGTTAGATAAGAGATGGTATGAGGGGATGATTAGTGCGACAGTTGTTTCAATATTAGGATATGTAGTGGATAATTTCTATTATGAAAAAAATGCATGTCTTAAACGTATAAATAGTTTAAATGTTTCCCCATTGTCAACGTATCATCTATCAAATAGATTGTCTCGTAAAATATGGATGATAAATATTTCTCCAATGTTATATCTGGGTTTATTACATATAAAAAATGCCTAACAATAATCTGACATATTTCCCCAAAAGTATTACACGTAATGCTATTATTACTTATTTGCTTGCAATAATGGCTTGTAGTATTTTGTATGTAAAATATGCTCTAACGTGGTATTGGATAGCCTTTGGATTTGTAGAAGTCGCTGGGTTCTTTTATTTTTCGAATGTTATTACTAAAGATTGGCAGAAATTAACCGATAGGGCGTTCTCAAATAAATTGTTTAAGATATCACTGGTTATTCGTGTCGTATATGTATTATTTTCTTATTTGTTTTACTACAAAATGACGGATGGAACGTATTTCGATTTTGAGGCTGCTGATGTGTTATTTTATCACGATGTTGCTGTTTATACAGCAGAAAAAATGCGGAATGGAGAATTCAATATGCTATCAACTGTTATGGCATATGGACAAGCCAGGTTTTCTGATACCGGGTATCCTGTGTATCTTTCTATTGTTTATTATATTTTTGGTAATAGTATTCTTTGTGCTCGTTTACTTAAAGCTGTTTGGAGCGCATGGACGGTATTGTTAATATATAAGTTAACTGAACGTAATTTTAATGAAAGTACAGCTCGTATATCAGCTATAATGTGTATGTTAATGCCCAATTTAATTTTTTATTGTGGTTTGCATTTGAAAGAAATTGAAATGGTGTTTCTTGAGGTGCTTTTTGTTGAACGTGCTGATTTTGTTATTAGAACACAACAGATAAAATTTAGTAGGTTGGCGTTATTAATGCTTATCCCTATATTTTTATTTACAATTAGGACGGCCCTTGCTGTTGTTTTGATTATCTCGTTTGGTTTGGCTTTGTTGTTGAGTAGAGATGGACAAGTTTCCAAAAGTCAACGTATTGTATTAATTATTAGCTTGCTCTTTTTTGTTGGCACAATTTTTTTAGGAAAAACTAGTGTTGGGAAAGATGTTATTGAAATGTGGCAGAATAGGTCATCTAGACAAGAGGTGAATATGGAATGGCGTTCAAGACGCAAAAATGGTAATGAGTTTGCTAAATATGCAAGTGCTGTGGTCTTTGCTCCAATGATTTTTACAATCCCTTTCCCTACAATGGTAGATATTGAAGGACAAGAAGGACAGAAAATGATACATGGAGGAAACTTTGATAAAAACATCATCTCTTTCTTTACAATTTTTACGATGTTTGTATTGCTTTTCAGTAGTAAATGGCGTCAACATGTACTTCCTATTGCATCATTGTGTGGATATTTAGTCGTGCTTGTTTTCTCGGAGTTTGCACATTCCGAACGCTTTCATCTTCCTGTCGTTCCGTTGACTCTCATGTTTGCTGCTTATGGAATATCAATGTTCAAGTCTCAGTTGAAATATCAGCGCTGGTTTACATTTTGGTGTGTATTAATGTATATTGCTTCGATATCATGGAATTGGTTTAAATTATCAGGACGAGGTATGATATAATTATATATACATTTTACTTTGTTGCAATTAATTTATTATCTAAATATTGCTAGTACTACTTCTATATTAATTTTTTATGTCGTAAATGAAAATAATAACCGAATATCAGAAAATTGACAGAACTCAGTGGTCGGTATTAGTTAGTGATTCGGCTGTATCAACGTGGTTCCAAAGTGTTGAAGCATATAATTTTTATGCCTCATTACCGAAGTCGCTAGAACCATTTGTGTTGGCTGTAGAGGATAAAGAATGCTTAGACGGTATTGTGGTTGGATATGTTACTAAAGAAAAAAATATACTAAGACAATTCTTTACTCGTCGTGCAATAATCATTGGAGGGCCTGTATTAGCTGATAAGATTACTAATAATGAGTTATCATTATTATTGCAGTCATTGAAGAATTATTTGCGTGGTAAAGCAATCTATATTGAAACAAGAAATTTCAATGACTACTCGAAATGGCGTAATGTGTTTGAATCGTGTGGCTTTAGCTATGAACCTCATTTAGATGTTCAGGTGGATTGTTCTGATTGGAATAAATTAGAGAGTAACATTGGTAAGCATAGAAAGAAATACATACGCTTGTCTTTGAGGGATGGTGCATCAATTGTACAGTCTCCTTCCATAGATCAAGTTAGAGAGTTTTATTTTATCTTGGATGAACTCTATAGAACAAAAGTTAAGACGCCGCTGTATCCATGGATATTTTTTGAAAATTTATTTCGATTGAAATCGTCAAAATTTTTTTTGGTTGAATACAATGGTAGGATAGTTGGAGGCTCTGCATGCGTATTAATAGAAGGCAAAGGATTATATGAATGGTATGCATGTGGTAAGGATGGTATATATAAAAACATTCATCCATCTTCCGTTGTTAAATATGCAGGCTTGAGATACGCTTGTGATAATAGATTAGTTTTATTTGATATGATGGGTGCTGGCAAACCTAATGAAAAATATGGAGTGCGAGACTTTAAGTTGGAATTTGGTGGAGTTATAGTTGAGTATGGTAGGTATAAATATATTGATAATCAGTTGCTGTATCATATAGGGAAAATAGGTTTGAATTTTCTAAAATTTTTTACATGAACAGTTTTGTCTTTTTCAAACGCAAGTTCCTTTATTCATTAACAAGATTTCCAGTGTCATCTGTTCGAATATGGGCATTGAGATGTTTGGGTTTTAATATTGGTAAGGATGTATATATTGCATCAGGTTTAACTATGTCTGTTGGATTAAAGGATACAAATATGGTTCTTAAGATAGGTGATCGTGTTAGTTTTGGCCCTAACGTTACATTGTTATTGGCAACACGTCCTAATTTTTCTGTGCTAAGTGACATTATTAAGCATCCCAAACGAAGTATTATTATAGGCGATGATTCTTGGATTGGTGCTGGCTCCATAATAATGCCTAATATAAATATTGGGAAATGTTGTATTGTTGGAGCTGGTGCTGTTGTTACACACGATGTTGCGGATAACTCTGTCGTGGTGGGTGTTCCTGCTCGAGTTATAAAAAAATTGGAAATATAGTTATATACCACAGTTAGTTTTCAATACTGAATAAATAAGATATGTTTCATCATCTTAAACCGAGATTAAATTTTTCTTTTCCTTTTAGGAAACAAATTGATTTTTGGTTTGGAAAAGAATATTCACCTTCTTCGAATGAAATCCTATTAAATCATGCTCGTAGCGGAATAGTTTTGGCTTTGAGAATGTGCCTTCCTCATGGCGGAAGGGTTGGTGTGCCCGTTTATGATTGTCATACAGTTTTTAGAGCTGTTGAAATATCTGGGTGTAAACCAGTCTTTGTTGACATTGATAAAAATCTTAGATTAAACACAGACTGTTTATCAATGTTAAAATTAGATGCGATTGTTGTAACTAATTTATTTGGCATTCGCAATAATATTAATTTTATTCAAAGATGTTTGCCAGATATCCCAATTATTGTAGATAATGCTCATGGAGGTGGGTTGCCGCCAGAAGGGGATTTTACCATATACAGCATAAACCAAGGTAAGTTCCCTGTTGCCGGTCCAGGCGGTATTCTTTATGTAAATAGCAACAAGTATAAGATTTCATTTCCTATCTCAGAATATAATATATTTAAAGAGTTAATGACATTTTTTTCTATAGTTATGAAAGCTATGTCACATAATATACTTGTATATCCATTCATTGCAAGGTACCTAAAAAATACTAGAAGACATATAAATATAAAAGAACAAATCGTAGTCTCCACTATGCCACGAGGGGTACAACGTGTATACTGTCGAGAAAAACAGAATGTTAAAAAAATGATCGGAATACAATGCGCAAATGCTGATAATATTCTATCCAATGCACTTAAGATTAATGGAGTTAGACGTGGTTGGTATGGTGATAATGCGTTTGTGTTGATTCTTGAGTGTGAAAATGTCGAGTTTGTAAAGAATTTCTTTTTAGAAAACTATTTTATAGAGACGGAGACTCATTTTAAGCAATGGCTTTCTTGGGCTGAAAAATTTGGCTATAAGAAAGGTTTATGTTCTGAGGCAGAAAGTTTGATATCTCATTTGTTAATGGTTCCAACTTATTAAATAATATATGAACGTTTGGATTGATATTTATCATATTCCTCAGTTAAATTTTTATTCTCAATTTGTTAAGCAGTTGTCTGCTAGAGGATACAATGTTTTTATAACTATTCTTGATAGAGGGAAAAATGTTGTTATAGTAAAAAAAACATTTGCGAATATGCCCAACGTAAAAATATGGACCATAGGTAAACATAGGCTGAATGTTTGGTCTGTTATTTTTGAGGCGAATCTATTGCGTATTACTCAGTTGCTTTATTGGTCATTGTTTAAACATGTCGATATTTCTTTTTCAAATGGCTTTCAGCATGGTTTTATCGCAAAATTTACAGGGCATCCAGCTTATTCGTTCCATGATGATCCTGATGCTGGCGATCATAAAATGATGAATCGTTTTTGCACGCAAAATCACGCGTTGTTGTACTGCTTGCCTAATGGATATAAACTTCATCACAAAGATATCTTAATGCCATCATTGAAAGAATGGGCATATCTTAATCCTCGTGTTTTTTCCCCGAAAATAGAGATGCTAGATAGTTATTCGATCAAGCCGAAAAATTATATTTTTATAAGAGAGGTTAGTACTGGAACTTTTAATTACTCTGACCAGATTTCGGGATGTGTATTAAAGGTTCAAAATATTATCTCCAATTTTATAGATAATAACGGCAACCATATTAAAGTTTTGTTTTCTCTTGAAGAAAAACACAGAAGAAATGAATATCCTGAAGATTGGATATTACTACAGGAGCCAGTGGATGATATTCATTCTCTAATCTATTATAGTGCAGGGTTGGTTTCTTCTGGTGATTCAATGGCTCGTGAAGCTGCATTGTTAGGCGTACCTTCATATTATCTTGGAATTAGACATTCTATGCCGGCAAATCTTGCGGCCTCAAAAGTTGCTAATTTGCAGAATGAGAAGACAATGCCATTCGCTGAGTGGATCAAGACATTGGATGTTTCTGCTAATGAGGCAGTGAAAAGGCAAGAGGAACTGCGTGCAAAGATTGATGGCGAGTTTATTGACATCAATGATTATATGATGAGTCTTGTTGAAAAACATAGGAAATAAAGTTCTTGATATTATTGTTATTTTTTATATCTTTGCAGAATTAGACTTTGGAATACTATGAACATTTCAATATTTGGTTTGGGTTATGTGGGCTGTGTAGGCATTGGATGCCTGGCAAGTCAGGGTCATAAGATGACAGGTGTTGACGTGAGTGATCTCAAGGTTAATTTGATAAACTCAGGTAAGCCTACCATCGTAGAGAAGGATATAGACGAGTTTATTAAGAAAGGTTTTGACGAGGGTAGAATCAGTGCCACGCTTGATTACAAGCAGGCAGTTCTTAACACCGATATCTCGTTTATCTGTGTAGGCACACCTTCCGCAGAAAATGGTCATCTTAACCTAAACTTTATTTATCAGACTGCAAAGGAGATAGGGGAGTCACTTAAAGACAAAAATGGCTTCCACATAGTGGTTATTCGTTCTACTGTATTTCCTGGCACTAATGCTAAAATCAGTGAGATTATTGAAAATGAATCCGGCAAGCAAAGAAATGTTGATTTTGCTGTTGTTTCCAATCCAGAGTTTCTGAGAGAAGGAACGGCTGTAAATGATTACCTGAATCCGCCCCTCACAGTGCTTGGCAGCACTTGCCCTAAGGCCATCGATGTTATGAAAGAGCTCTACGCTCCAATGAATGCTCCTGTTGAGGTTGTTTCTATAGAGGTGGCAGAGATGATAAAGTATGTGAACAACTCATTTCATGCTCTAAAGGTGGTGTTCGCGAATGAAGTAGGGCAGATATGCAAGAAACTCGGCATCGACAGTCATGAGGTGATGCGCATATTCTGCATGGATAAGCAGCTTAACATCTCTCCGTACTACTTCAAGCCCGGCTTTGCATACGGCGGAAGCTGTCTACCTAAGGATTTGAAGGGCCTCAAGACATTAGCTCACGACCTGTATCTTGACACACCGGTGTTAGCATCGATAGATGAAAGTAACCAGAATCATATCCGGTTTGCAATCAAACAGATAGAGAATAGCGGCAAGCGCAAGATTGGCATATTAGGACTAAGTTTCAAGGCTGGAACCGACGATATGCGTAACAGCCCGATTGTTAATATTATAGAGCATCTTCATGGTAAGGGGTATGAGATTAAGATTTACGATAAGAATGTTTCAATATCCCGCCTGATAGGTAAGAACAAGAGTGTGATAATGGAGAAACTTCCACACCTAAACTCCTTGCTATGTGATAATCTGGATGAAGTGACAGATTGGGCGGAGATGCTTGTTATATCCACAAAAGAAGATGCATTCAAACAACTCAAACCCAAAGTTGGACAGCTGGTGTTTGATTTGGTGAGGATAAAGGAATTGGAAAAAATAGATGGGTATGATGGGGTGTGCTGGTAAAATCTAATTTATAATTTTACTTTCAACTATCTTATTAAATGAGAAATACAGCTAAAATCATAGATCTTAAGAAAGTTCTTGACGCAAGAGGTAATCTTTCCATAATAGAGGAGTGCAGTGATATTCCTTTTAAGATTGAACGTGTTCATTGGATTTATGACGTGCCAGGTGGTGAGTCAAGGGGAGGGCATGCATATAGAAACACGGAAGAATTCATTATTGCCTTAAGCGGAAGTTTTGATATTCTCCTTGATAGTGGAGATGGTAAAAAACAACGTTTTTACTTGAATCGTTCTTATATGGGCTTGTATGTTCCAAAAATGGTTTGGAGAGAGATGGACAATTTTTCTACTAATGCAATTGCTATGGTTATATCATCTACATTATATGATTTAGATGATTATATTAGAAATTATGAACTATTTACAAAGGAGGCTTCAAAATGAAAACTTCAGTGTATGATTGTTCTATTGTTGAATTTAACAAACATCATTCAGACAGGAAGGGAAATCTCTCAGTTGTAGAGAATAACAATTCAGTGCCTTTTAATGTTAAAAGAATATACTATTTGTATGATGTACCGGGTGGCGCAAGTCGTGGTGCACATGCTCATAAGAACTTATATCAATTGATAATTGCCGCAAGTGGTTCATTTAGCGTGACTCTTGATGATGGTAACGTAAAAAGAACATTTCTGCTAAACAGACCATATCAAGGCCTGCTTGTCGTTCCTGGAATATGGAGGGATTTATACGATTTTTCTTCTGGTGCAGTATGTTTGGTTCTTGCGTCTGAAAAATATAATGCAAGTGATTATATTAGAGATTATCATGAATTTTTGGAGTATGAACGTCAATGATGATTTCTCAAATTTAGAAATGGATATTGGTTTCATATTTAATGTTTGTTTTTAAGAAATTGCAATCTCAAAACACTACGATGATAATAATAAAAAGATATACGGCAGAGAATGCGTCAGAATGGGACTCATTCATAGACACATCTAAAAATGGCACGTTTATGCTCAAGCGTGGGTATATGGATTACCATGCAGACAGATATATTGATCATTCTCTATTTTTTTTTCGTGACGAAGAACTTGTAGCATTGCTTCCAGCCTCTCAGCATGAAGATGAATTGCGCTCGCATGGCGGTTTGACCTACGGGGGGATGATTACAAACTTAAAGATGACAGTTCAATTGATGTTGTCTCTGTTTGAATTACTAAAAAAGTATATGCAAGACAATGGTATAGTCCGCGTTATATACAAGCGTGTTCCATCAATCTATTATTTATATCCGGCCGATGAAGATTTGTATGCATTGTTTCGCTTTGATGCATCATTAATTCGTAGGGATATATCTGCTACAATTCATTTGCCAAACCGAATTCGTTTTTCGGAAAGAAGAAGGCGTGGATTAAATAAAGCACTAAAAAATGGCGTTATTATCAAGGAATCTCATGATTACGAACAGTATATAGAAATGCTGTCTGAAATATTAGCGAAATATCATGACGCGAAACCAATACATACAGCTTCAGAACTTCGAATGCTTGCTGATAGATTCCCTGGCAATATCAAGATATATGCTGCTTTTCAAGATGAAAGGATAATCGCAGGAGTAGTAATGTATTTAACACCAAATGTGGCTCATACTCAATATATAGCTAATTCTGATGAGGGACGGCAGTGTGGTGCATTGGATGCGGTGATGGATTATTTGATTAACAAATGCTATACAGATAAAGAGTATTTTGACTTCGGCATTTCTAACGAAAATAAAGGGCGATTCTTGAATGAGGGACTAATATCTCAAAAACAAGAGTTTGGAGGTCGTGCAATAGCATATGATTTTTATGAACTAAAAGCATGAAAAAATACAAACGCGTAATAATATTAGGTGACGGATGGGGAACGGTAGCTGTACTTAAGGGTTTGAAAAATTTCTTTCTTCCATTATATGTTGTCTCAAATGATGAGGATGTTATATGTTTGGCTGAAAGAATGGCGGTGGCAAACTTATCATTATATCATGATGAGCTACTGCTTTTTGCAGGTTATAAGCCAATAGTCCCGAAGGAAGTTCTGAAAAACAATTGTTGCATAAATATTCATTATTCGTTACTACCTCGATACCGTGGGCTACATTCTACAGTATGGGCAATATTAAATGATGAAGATTATTTAGGTGCAACTATTCATGTGATGAGTGAGTATGTTGACGATGGAGATATTTTGTTTCAATATGAAGTTGCAAATGATAGAGTGTCAACATCATGCCAATATATGGAAATGTTCAATGCCAAAATATCTGAGGTTATTGCTGATGTGCTAACGCGTTTTATCTCTGGAACTGTTGTACCTCAAAAACAAGATAAATCGCAGGCCTCTTGGGTGGGCAAACGTAATGAGAAAGACTGCATGATTGATTTCTCAAAACCGATTGCTTATCAAAAATTGTTCTTTCGCGCACTAGTTAAGCCATACCCATTACCATATATTATTCACAAAGGGCAAAAATATGAAGTAACTACAGTTTCATATCATCCATCGCCTGTACAAACTCATATTGGTCGTATTTTAAATATTGATAGTGAAGGATTGTGGGTTAAGTGTGCTGACGGATATATGGTATTGAAAGAGTTACGAGATGTAAACAATGAGATTGTACCCTATTCAAAATTTAGAATAGGACAATATGTGAATCAGTAAAATAATATCTGCTGTATATTGTTCGTCGAAATGTAAATGATAATGTGAGTTGGGGAATAATAATGAATTTGTCTAACGATATGGAAGTACCATTTTTAAGCTTACGTGATGTTACCGCCAAGTATGCTGATGAGATACATAAGGCGGCTCTCTGTGTAATAGACAGTGGCTGGTATTTGCAAGGCGCTGATAACGAGTGCTTTGAGGCTAACTACGCCAAGTACATAGGAACCAAACATTGCGTAGGCTGTGCCAATGGTTTGGATGCGCTGATATGGATATTCAGAGCATACATTGAACTTGGTGTTATGAAGCCAGGCGATGAAGTCATTGTACCAGCAAACACATACATAGCTACTATCCTTGCAATCACAGAGAATGGATTGAAACCAGTACTTGTTGAACCAAAGCCAATCACTCTTGAAATTGATGATGAACGCATCGAAGAGGTTATAACCGAACGAACAAGAGCAATCTGTATCGTTCACCTATATGGTCGCTTGGCATATACAGAAAAGATAGGTACTTTGTGCAAAAAGTATAATCTCAAACTTGTTGAAGACAATGCACAGGCACATGGTTGTACATACAAAGGGCAGAAGACAGGCTCTATAGGAGATGCGGCAGGACACAGTTTTTATCCAGGCAAGAACCTTGGTGCACTTGGAGATGCCGGAGCCGTGACAACCAATGATGATGAACTTGCCACTGTAATTCGTGCACTTGCAAACTATGGCAGCCAGAAAAAGTATGTGTTCAAATATACTGGTAGAAACAGCCGTTTGGACGAGATTCAGGCAGCAATACTTGATGTAAAACTCAAACATTTGGATGAGGATGTAAAGCTCCGCCAGCAGGTGGCTAAATACTATTATGAGAATATATGCAATCCTCTAATAGAACTACCTGAAAGACTCCCAGATGAGAACAACGCCTATCATCTATTTCCAATCCTTGTTAAAGGCAACGGAAACAGAGACCGCCTGCAAAAGTATCTTGCAGACAATGGAGTAGGAACAGTAATTCACTATCCAATACCGCCTCATAAGCAAGAGTGTTATGCAAAAGAGACTTGGAATACTCCTCAACTTAGTCTGCCAATTACAGATCGTTTGGCGGATGAGGAACTTAGTTTGCCGATGGGGCAATGCTTAACAAATAAACAAGTGGAATTCATAGTATCTAAATTATATTACTTTTATGGCTGCTCAGCGGGATTCTAATATTGAACTACTTAGAATTATTGCCACTATAATGATCCTTATGGTTCATTATAGTGGTTGGATGCTAACATTAGTACAAGATACAAATATTGATAGTTTCTGGATAGGCGGCACATCAATGGCAGTTACACGAAGCATGTTAAATGCTGCATCTTGTATTGGAGTAGTGTTGTTTGTGCTAATATCTGGTTATTTCTCTATTAAAATTAAATTATGCTCATTGGTTAATTTGTTTACGTGCCTTGCGTTCTTTTACATAGGCTCATGGTTGTTACAATGCTACGTAAATGATAGTAATGTTTTTGAGCACCACAGATTGTTACGTTGTTTTCTTGCTTTTTCAAAAGAAAATTGGTTCATTCAGTGCTATTTGTTTCTTATGCTTTTATCCCCTATATTAAACGCATTTGTTGAAAAGGTAACAGAAAAACAACTCGCATTTTATATCTCTGTATTTATTGCCTGCGCATTTTATTTTGGGTGCCTACATAATTCTGAATATTTTTATTTTAATGGTGGGTATAGTGTTACTACATTTATTATGATTTATTTAGTTGGAAGATATATCAAGTTATATGGAGTATGTAGAGTGAAGAATACTAGTTCATGTCTCTTATTGTCTGTTTGGATGGTTTGCACGGTGTTAATTAGTTTAGGACTTTTGTATTTGCCTCATTGGTATTTGATGTGGTCTTATTGTTCTCCAATACAATTAATATCCGCAAGCTTTCTTTTTATTCTCTTTTCCCGATTGAATTTTAAGAGTGCCTTTGTTAATTGGGTCGGGCGTTCATGCCTTGCTGCTTATATTGTTCATACGAGCTACCCAGTATTTGATTATATGATTAAAATAGACAAAAATCTATTTTTGACAGAAAATGCATTCTATTATTTATGTGGAGGAATAGTATTAATTAGCGGTGTTTTTGTTATATCTATTTTGCTTGATAAAATAAGGCTATTTATTTTTTCTCCATTGATTAATTCTTGTAATAAGATACATTTTAATATCTAATATTTCGGATATGGCAAATCTTCTGGTCTCAGTTCCAATTATCACTTATAATTCTTCAAAAACAATTTTAGAAACACTTGCGAGTGTATATGAACAGACTTATAAGGATGTTGAATTGATAATTAGTGATGATAACTCAACTGATGGTACTATAGATGTTTGCAGAAAATGGGTTGATGAGTTTGGGAATAGATTTGTTAACGTAAAAATTCTAACTTCGGATAAAAATACTGGAGTCTCAGCCAATATTAATAGAGCCGATGATGCTTGCTCTTCAGAATGGGTTAAAGGACTGGCTGGCGATGATGTTTTATTGCCTGATTGTATTGAGACTTTTGTTAAATATATTATTTGCAACCCAGATACAATTGTTGTATTTGGCAAGATGGTTGGCTTTGGACGTAGCAAGGAAGAAGTAGAAGAATACATGCAGCGATGCTTCGATTATTCGATATTTGAGTTGTCCGCATCCGAGCAATACCATAGGCTTTTGTTTAAGGGGAATTGTTTGCCTGCGCCAACTCTGTTTTATAATATTAAAAGATTGAGAAAGCTGGGAGTAAGTAACGACGAACGCATTCCAATGGTAGAGGATTATCCTAAGTGGTTGGCACTTACAAAAATTGGGATAAGGTTGATTCTAATAGATAAGACAGTTGTTAAGTATCGACTTTCGGATATGTCACTCTCAACATCATACATCCCCAACGAAAAATCAAAAGTCTCAAATTCTCTTATATATATTTATTATAAGTTTGAGCCTCGTTTTATTTACTTTAAATCGCCGATTAAAAAGTTAGGGGAGATTAGAAAATATATTTATGCAGCGAATACCGCCTGGGGTGGTTTAGGCTGGAGAATTCTTAAATGTGTAGATTCGTGTTTGGCAAATCTATTAAATTTCCTCGGATTTCATATAAAATTATGAGCGTGAAAATTTCATTTATGACGTATCATTTAAGTTACAAACAGCATATACACAAATTGAAATACTACATAGGATGAAACAATATTGCTGCTGATAAGGCATGTCATTCAATATGAATATGTCATTTGTAATTTGTTAAGATATAATACTAAAAGTAATTTTATATACATGAAAATCGCATTAATAACAGGAGTTACAGGGCAGGACGGCAGCTATTTGTCAGAGTTTCTGCTGGAGAAAGGATATGATGTTCACGGGGTTATACGCCGGTCATCTGTTGATTACCGTGAGCGCATTGCGCATCTGGAGGGGCATAAGAACTTCCACTTGCACTACGGCGATATGGGGGATAGCATGAGCATCCTTCAGATTGTGAGCAAGGTTAGGCCGGATGAGATTTACAATCTGGCAGCTCAGAGCCATGTGCAGGTCAGTTTTGATGCACCTGAGTTCACCGCCGATGTTGACGCCACTGGCGTTTTGCGTGTGCTGGAGGCTGTGCGTCAGTGCGGGCTTGCAGAGACGTGTAGGATATATCAGGCTTCCACATCGGAGTTATACGGTAAGGTGGAGGAGGTGCCTCAGAATGAGAACACTCCGTTCCATCCTTACAGCCCGTATGCTGTGGCCAAACTGTATGGTTTCTGGATTGTCAAGGAGTATCGCGAGGCCTATAATATGTTCTGCTGCTCTGGTATTCTCTTCAACCATGAGAGCGAGCGTAGAGGAGAGACCTTTGTGACTCGTAAGATTACGCTGGCTGCAGCTCGTATCAAACAGGGTAAGCAGGAGAAACTCTATCTTGGGAACTTGTCATCACTGCGTGACTGGGGCTATGCCAAGGATTACGTGGAGTGCATGTGGCTGATTCTGCAGAACAAGACTCCTGAGGATTTTGTGATTGCCACGGGCGTTCAACACTCTGTGCGTGAGTTCTGTTACTATGCTTTCAAGCATGCGGGCATTGAGCTGGAGTTCAAAGGTGAAGGTGCCGAAGAGAAGGGTTATGACAAGGCCACTGGCAAGGTGCTGGTTGAGGTGAGCAAGGATTTCTATCGCCCGACCGATGTTGTCAACCTATGGGGTGACCCGTCAAAGGCCAAACGTGAGCTTGGCTGGAATCCGTCAAAGACGACATTTGAGGAGCTTGTGAAGATTATGGTTGACCATGACATGAAAAAGGTTGCTGCCGAGGATGCGGCTAACTATGTGAAGATGAATTTGGCTGAGTATTTGGAGAAGGGTATTGTTAAATAGTTATGGAAAAGAATAGTAAAATATACGTAGCTGGACATCGTGGTATGGTGGGTAGCGCCATAGTGCGTGAACTGCAGAGACAGGGCTACACGAACATTATAACCAGGACGCACAAGGAACTGGATTTGATTAATCAGGTGGCGGTTGAGGAGTTTTTTGAGAAGGAGAGGCCTGAGTAT
>JAEEGL010370114.1_pt1 | contig 48139 bp, 36 predicted proteins | sample 9134231 | NCBI WGS metagenome assembly JAEEGL01 (sample SAMN16246548, study PRJNA631951) | gut metagenome | biome: gut microbiome; feature: rumen; material: fiber-attached | host: Bos | place: Iran: Karaj | collected 2018-10 | reverse complement strand
TGCATAACACCTATGGCAATCAGTTTGCCGTCCGCTCCTTCCAGGAGTTCGAGTCCGATTCCGCGGACGCTGTTTTTCGTTATCTGTCATCCGGCATAATAAAGGGCGTCGGCATACCCATGGCAACCGCGATCACAAAGATGTTCGGCGCGGATTCGCTCAACATAATCGAAAACCATCCCCAGATGCTCGAAAAAATATCGGGTATTGGCAAGAAAAAGTCAAAGGCCATCCATGAAGCCTTTATGGAAAAGCGCGGCACGCAGGAGCTTTATATGGGCATGCAGCAGCTTGGCTTTTCCATGAACCAGACCGCCAGGATCCATAAGCTTTACGGCGACAACTGCGTTGCCCTTATCAAAGAAAACCCATACAGGCTCATCTCCGATATAGAATCAATAGGGTTCAAAACCGCAGACCGCATCGCGCAGAACGCAGGTTTCCTCTTCGATTCTCCGTTCAGGATAAAGGCCGGGATCAGGTACGTTCTGACCGAGGCAAAGCTTGACGGCAGCACATGCCTGCCCAAGGACACGCTCGTTTTTCGCACCGCGGAGGACTTGCTCGGCGTTGACGTTATACCCGTCGAAAATGCATTGGAGGAGCTTGTTGCCTCGCGTGAGCTCGTTGAAAAGGATATCGACGGCGAGGACATGGTGTTTCTCTCCGGCCTGCATTACTGCGAGATGCACAGCGCCGTGTGCCTTGACGAGCTGATGAACAACGCCGCCGTGCTGCCGATGTTTGACATAGACGGCGAAATAACGCGGCTTGAGGCCAAGTTCGGCGCGGAGCTTGCGCCCACCCAGCGAAGGGCTGTTAAGCAGGCCTTCGAGGACGGCGTGCTGGTCATCACCGGCGGCCCCGGCACGGGCAAAACGACGATACTCCGCTTCATCATCGAAATAATGGAGCAGATCGGCTTAAAGTACGAGCTTGCCGCTCCCACGGGGCGCGCCGCCAAGCGCATAACGGACGCCACCGGGCGCGAAGCCCGCACGATACACCGCATGCTCGAATACGGCGTATTCGGTGATGACAGCTTCGGACGCGACGAGAACGAGCCGCTTGAAGCAGACGCCGTCATAATCGACGAGATGAGCATGGTGGACGTCATGCTCTTCCATGCCCTGTTAAAGGCCGTTCCCTGCGGCACAAGGCTTATAATGGTCGGCGACTTCGACCAGCTTCCGCCGGTCGGCGCGGGCAGCGTACTGCGCGACGTGATAAAATCCGATACCGTCCCCGTGATCCGTTTGACGGACATCTACCGCCAGGCCGGGCGCAGCATGATAGTTTTGAACGCCCACCGCATAAACCGGGGTCTCAACCCGGTTGTTGACGCAAACGAGTCCGATTTCACCTTTATCAGCCGCCCCGGCATGGAGGAGGCGCTTGACTGTGTTGTAAAGCTCTGCGCGGAAAACGCATCGAACGGCTCTGACGGCGAGCTTCAGGTGCTTGCCCCAATGAAGGCGAACGTGCTCGGAGTCAACAATCTCAATTCCGTGCTCCAGGCGGCGCTCAACCCCCCGGACGAGGGCAAGGCGGAGACCAGATTCGGCGAAGTCGTCTACCGCGTTGGCGACCGCGTTATGCAGACCCGCAACAACTACCGCATGGAGTGGACGCGCACCAAAAGGGGCGAGTCGGACTCCGAGGGCGCCGGCGTTTTCAACGGCGACATAGGCACCGTAATGAAAATAAGCCCGGGCGGCGCCGTCATATCCATTCTATTCGACGACGAAAGGCTTGCCGAGTACGAACGCTCCAACCTCGAGGAGATAGAGCTTGCGTATGCCGTCTCCGTGCATAAGAGCCAGGGCAGCGAGTTTTCCACCGTCATACTGCCGCTCGTCTACGGCCCGCCCATGCTTATGAACCGCAACATACTCTATACCGCAGTCACGCGCGCACGAAGCCGCGTCATAATAGTCGGCTCCGCCAAATGCGTGGAGGGCATGGTCAAAAACACCTCGGGCATGAAGCGGTACAGCGCGCTCGGGTTTTTCCTGCGTCAGCTCAAGGGTGAGTGCGCATGAACCTGTGGGAGACGGTAAAAGAGGCGCTTTTCCCTTCGCGCGTTGCCTGCCTTGCCTGCGGCAGGGAGGCCGTGCTCGGGGACGAGGGGCTTTGTCCCGAGTGCGCCGCAGGCGTCGAACGCTTCGTTTCCGCGCCTCCCTTAAAGGGAGTGGACGGCTTTACGGCGGTCTATATCTATAATGACGTTTCATCCGCAATGGTCAAGCGCCTTAAATACTCGGGCGCCAAGTACGTCGCAGCCCCGCTCGGCGAGTCGGTCGAACTGCCGGTCTCATGGCATATAGACGCCGTCGTTCCGGTGCCTCTTCACCGCAGGCGCGTCGCCGAAAGGGGCTTTAACCAATCGGAGCTTATTGCAAAGGCCCTGTGCCGCAGGCACGGTCTTGAAATGGATACGGGGCTGCTCATACGCACCGCGGACACGCCGCATCAAACGCGCATGTCCGGCGCGGCGCGCAAACGCAGTCTTAAAAACGCATTCCGCGCAAGCGACGCCTGCGCGGGGCTCGATATTCTGCTTGTGGACGACGTGCGCACCACGGGCACAACGCTGACGGAATGTGCGTCTGCGCTCAAAAAGGCGGGCTGCAGGTCCGTTTATGCCGCGGCGGTGTGTTTTTCCGTGCCGCATGACAAGGAGGGTCATTATGAATGAGATAACGTACCGCCCCATGTGCGAGGGCGATATCGCCCGCGTGGCTGAGCTTGAACGGGTCTGCTTCCGCACCCCGTGGAGCTATAAATCGCTCTTGGGCGAGCTTTCAAACGACGTCGCATACTACGTCGTCGCAGTGTGCCGGGGTACCGTCGTGGGCTATGCCGGCGAGTGGATAATGTTCGACGAGGCGCATATGACCAATATCGCCGTCGATCCGGAGTTCCGCAAGCGCGGCATCGCAAGGCGCATGATATTGAAGCTTATGCAGGAGGCGCTCTCACGCGGGGGCGAACGCATGACGCTTGAAGTGCGCGAAAACAACCATACCGCGCAGCGCCTTTACGTTTCGCTCGATTTCGCCTATGCGGGCACGCGTAAGCATTATTACACCGACACGGGAGAAAACGCGCTCATACTCTGGAACGACTGCATAATCGCCACCTATGAAAGGGAAATGAATCCCGCGGATAACGCCGCGGATAAGGAGGATACAAATGCTTAAAACCAATTTCAACGCCAAGAACGCGCCCGAGGCGATCGGCCCCTACTGCCACGCCGTTATGGTGGGCAAGATGATATTCACGTCCGGTCAACTCGGCATCAACCCCGAAACGGGCAAGCTTGCCGAGGGCGTGGAGGCGCAGGCCATCCAGGCGCTCAACAATCTCAAAGCCGTGCTCGAAGAGGCCGGCAGCGGCCTTGACTGTCTCGTCAAGACCACCGTGTTCGTCAAGAACATGGCCGACTTCCCCCAGGTCAACAAGCTTTACGGCATGCTCATCCCCAAGCCCCATCCCGCAAGGAGCTGCGTCGAGGTCGCGGCTCTGCCCGCAGGCGGCCTCGTCGAGATAGAGGCAATGGCGGTAATGCGCGTATAAAGTGGATCCAACAGACCGTGAAAGGATACTGAACTACCGCCCGCTTGCGGTGATTGCGCTCGGGTTTACGCTTGGGCTGTCTGCATTCGAGCGGCTCAGCGGCCGAGGCTTCGTTTACGGGGCCATGCTTGCGGCGCTTGCGGCGGCGGCAATAGTGCTTTTCACGGTAGGCTTTCTCAAAAAGAAACGCTGGGTATGCTTGCTTGCCATCGCGTTTTCGGCGGGGCTCTGCCGCATGCTTATTGCTTCGCCGGATACCGTCGTTCCCGGAGCGTACACGGCCGAAGGCACGGTCGCAGAAACGTCGCCGGGTTCCCCGCATACCGTCGTTCTGAAGAACGTATCGCTTGACGGCACTCCAATGCGGTACGGCTTAAAGCTCACACTGGAGGAAGACTCGGCGTATCCGTCGATCGGACAGCGCATAAGCTGCGCCTGCACCGTGCGCGAGCCCACCGTCAGGTTTGCAAGCTATAACGAGAGACAGACCCTGCTTGCGCGCGGCGTCTCGGCGGTTGCCCGCGCCGATTCGTACACGGTGACGGGGGAGGGGCGGCTGCCCGTCAGCGCGGCGCTTTACCGCGTAAAGGAGTTTCTCCGCGTCCGCATCGACGAGGCGTTCGAGGATAACGGCGCAGTCGTCGCAGGCTTCCTGCTCGGCGACAAGTCTGGCATGGATGAGGCGGACACGGACGCTTTCCGCGCAACCGGCACGGCGCATCTGCTGTCCCTTTCGGGGTTTCACGTGGGGCTTTTCACAGCGGCGCTCTTTCTGCTGCTGCCAAAGCGTTTTCCGCGGCTCCGGGCAGCCGCGGCCATACTGTTCCTCATTGGCTACTGTGCCATATCGTCGTTCGCTCCGTCGCTTGTCAGGGCAAGCGTGATGTGCGCGTGCGTGCTTGCGGCGGACGTTTTCGAGCGTCGGGCGGATCCGTTAAGCTCGCTTTCACTCTCCGCGCTCATAATACTCGCCGTGCGCCCGTATGAGCTGTTCTCGGTCGGATTCCGACTGTCCTATGCCGCAACGCTCGGTATCGTGTTCATGCTTCGCCACGGCTCGCCCGGCCCACGGCGCGGTTTTGTGCACAAGCTCATAAACGGCGCGTGCGTCACCGTTGCCGCCACCGCCGCGACCGCGCTTATCAGCGCAAGGCATTTCGGGGTTTTTCCGACTTACGGCGTCGCCGCCAATATCGCCGCCGTGCCACTCTTCTCCGCCGCGATAGTATTAAGCTTCGCAGGGCTGGCGCTCGGCCTTATATTCCCGCCGCTCGCATACGCCCTCGCGCGCCCCGGCGACCTTCTCGTGGGGCTCGCAATGCGGGCACTGGGCCTTATCGGCGCACTGCCTCACGCCCTCGTCGAAGTCAACGCGCCATCGGTGCTGACAGGCGTGCTTATGCTCGTTCTCATGTTCTGCGTTTCAGGCTTCGTGCTTCGCCCAATAGGAAAAAGGCTGAAAATTGCCGCGGTTTTGCTCGTGCTGTTTACAATGAGCGCCGCTGCGGATATAATACTCGTATGAATCACAGCGAATTCTTAAAGCTGATAAGGAAGGGCATCCCGGGCGGTACGTTCGTACTGCACGGCGACGAGGAGTACGTCAAGGCACAGGCGTTAAAGCTCATCGAAAACTCGGTGGAGCCGGACCTGCGCCCGTTCAACGTGACCTCCGTTTCAAAGCCCGCGCCGAGCGAGCTTTCCGAGATCTGCGATACTATGCCGCTCTTTTCAGATCGCCGTTACGTTTTCTGCCACGGCCTTGCCGACGGCGCAGACGCCGCAAAGTATTTCCCATGCTTCGAGGAGCATTCGCCGGATACGGTGCTGCTCGTGGTCGTAAAGGGAAAGCTTGCGGCAAACAGCGCGCTTTTGAAGTTTGCCAAAAAGCATGACTCGGAGGCCGTCTTCGACCCGCTCTCCGAACTCGAGTGCGCCAAGTGGTGCATGAAGCACTGCGTGGAGGCGGGGGTCAACCTTGACCGCGGTACGGCGTCCGTGCTTGTTTCAAGGGTCGGTACCGACATGGCAAACCTTGTTTCCGAAACGGATAAGCTCATAGACTACGTCGGCCCGGGCGGCAGCGTGACAAACGCCGATATCGACGTTTGTTCGCGCGCAGCGCTCGACGTCCGCATTTTCGATATGCTCGATATGTTCACCTACGGCAAGCCCGCCGACGGCATTCAGGCGCTGCACGCGCTGATGGCCGAGGGCAGCGAGCCCATGCAGATCGCCTCGTTCCTGTCGGGACGCTTCAAGCTGATGCTTGAAGCAAGGCGCGGCATCGACGCGGGGAAGAGAAAGGCCGAGGTCGCATCGCGCATGGAGGGCAACAAATACGCCAACGAAAAGGCGTACGACGCCGCAAGGCGCTTCACGCGTGAGGAGCTGCTGCAGCTCATTTCAGCGCTGTCCGATACCGCATATCTTAAGGTCAGCGGCGCCTTCAAGGACGATAAGTATCTTGAGCTCGTGCTGCTTCGCCACCCCTGGCGCGCAAACCCCGTGTAAAAATCGGAATACACCAAAAGGCCGATACGAAAGCATCGGCCTTTTTTTATCAGTGGGTTGATCAAAAACGATAAACCTTATTTGGCAGCAAGCTTCTTGGCCAGCTGAGCCTTTTTACGATTGGCGACGTTCTTATGGATAACGCCCTTAGCGGCAGCCTTGTCCGCCATGCTGACTGCATTGGTATAAGTCTCGTTAACGAGAGCCTCATCGTTAGACTCCAACGCCTTGTCAAACTTCTTGACAGCGGTCTTATACTGAGAAGTCACGATGCGGTTGCGCAGATTCTGCTTCTCGGTAACCTTGACGCGCTTGATAGCCGACTTAATGTTTGCCAAATCGGTTCACCTCCTATACAAATCTCGAACAGAAGTATTATAGCACCGGAACGTTTTTTTTGCAAGCCTTATTTTCAAATATATAACCCCGATTTGAGATATATTGTATGAGCGGCCGTTTTATAAGCCCGGACTCCGCAAAGCCGGGCGTTTTCGCTCTCCCGCATACTAAGCGGTAAGCGTGCACATACTTCCAAATAGTTAAAAAGGGAGGGAAGAATGAGCATCTATACTGACCTTGCGCTTGAAGCGCGTGAGCTTGACCCCGAGCTCGACGGGGTGACGGAGGAGAGATCGACGGAAAACGGCGTCGAGATACTGCATACCCGCATCACAACCGAAGCCGCCGCAAAAAAGCTCAAGAAGTCTAAGGGCGTCTACGTCACCATAAGCAGCGAGCGGCTTGCGGAAAGGGCGCCGGAGCTGTTTCGCGCGGCCTCCCGTGCGCTTGCGGGAGTACTTTCCGAGCTTATCCCTCCGGGCGACGTGCTTGTCGCAGGTCTCGGCAACCGTTCCGTAACGCCCGATTCACTGGGCTCGCGCGCGGCGGACGGAGTGTTCGTCACCCGCCACATAGTGCGGCTCATGCCCGAGGCGCTGGACTTTCCGATAAGGGCTGTATCCGTGCTTACCCCGGGAGTGCTGGGAACGACGGGCGCGGAGACGGCGGAGCTTATCTCGGCGGCGGTGCAAAAGCTTTCGCCCGCAGCGGTAATTGCGATAGACTCGCTTGCGTCCCGCCGCGCGTACCGCATCAGCACCGTCATTCAGGTGTCGGACGCCGGCATCGACCCGGGCTCGGGCGTGGGCAATCTGCGTTCGGGGCTCGATCGCGCCTCGCTCGGCGTCCCCGTGATCGCGGTCGGCGTGCCGCTCGTGGTGCGCGCCTCCACGATAGTTGGCGACGCGCTTGAAGCCGCCATGCGGGGCGGCGCAAACGCCGAAGGTCTGACGCGGGCCGCGATGCAGGCGGCGGAACGCGAGCTTGAAGGGCTTATCGTTACGCCCAAGGACGTAGACCGCGAGGCAAGCGACATGGCGTCGGTCATCTCCGAGGGCGTTAACCGCGCGCTTTTCGGCGAGCGTTACGATGCGCTTCGCAGCCTCTTAAGCTGAAAAAAGCAGCCGCAAAAGCGGCTGCGTACCTCAGAGCGCAGTGACGATCAGCTTTTGATCAGCTTCCTGATAAGTTCCGCATCGGGCGTGACGTATACCGTATGCTGATGCGTGTACGTTACCATGCCCGGCTTTGCGCCGCTCGGCTTTTTGACGTACCGCGCCGGCGTATAGTCCACCGGGACTCTTCCCGAACCCCGCGCCTGCGAGTAATACGCCGCAAGCACCGCCGCGTCAAACAGCGTTTCATCGGGGGCGCCGACGCCGTTTTTTACTATAACGTGCGAGCCGTGTATGTCCTTGGTGTGCAGCCATAGGTCGTTTGCACCTGCCGACGCGGTCAGCTTATCGTTCTGACGGTTGTTCTTGCCCACGAAAACGGCGTAGCCCGCACGCGTTTCAAACACCAAAGGCTTCGACGCGGGCAGCTTTTGCGCCGCGCTGCGCCCGCTTTTGCGGCGGCTGTCATCCTTTATCAGCCCCGCCGCCGTCAGCTCCGCCTTGATCTCGTTAAGCTCGGCCTCGCTCTCACAGCATGAAAGCGTGTACGAAAGCTCATCATAATAGTCAAGCTCCGCCTTGACCTGATCTATCATCCTCAGCGCGTGCTCACGCGCAAGCTTGGCCTTGCGGTAACGCGTGTAATAGCGCTGAGCGTTCGCCGCGGGAGAGAGCATCGGATCCAAGGGTATCTCAACGGGCTCGGGCGGGTCGGAATAGTAATTGTAAACGCCCGCCTTGTCCGCCCCGTGCGCAATGGCATGCAGATTCGCAGTCAAAAGCTCCCCGTAAAGGCGCATGCGCTCGTTATCCTCTTCGCCGGAGATCGCCTCCGAGAATATGACGAGCTTTTTTTCAAGCTTTGCCGCGGCGTTTTTAAGCGCGTGCCCGTATGCCGAAGTGCGCCTGCGTATGCTTTCATCCCTTGAGCGGCCCTCGTAAAAGGCCACGACGGCCTCCGACATGGAGGGATATCTTACGAATTCCTCTCCGCAGGGCAAAAAGGGCAGCGTGCATACGGGCCTTCCGTCGGCAGTCACAACGCAGGCCTCGAATTCCCCGCGTGAGAGCGCGCCGTAAAAATCCTCAAGCCTGCGCCCAAGCGCATCGGCGCCCTGCGCCGCGCCGCCCAGCGCCGCTATGAGCCGTTTTGCAGAGGCGGGGGAGAGCCCGTAAAACGCTCCGGCAAGCGCAATATCCGGCTTGCCCTCAGCAAGGAGCGCTTCGGCAAATTCCTCGTGTCCCGCCGCCATCGGGTCTTTTTTCTTTTTGGAGGGCGGGTATTCGTATTTCAGCTTAGGCAGTACGAGCCTTGCGGATGAAACGGACGGGGGCACGCGGCGTATCGCGTCGATTATCGTGCCGTCGCCGTCAATGAGTATCACGTTCGAGTGCCTGCCCATTATCTCGCAGACGAGCTTCAGCCTCACGGGGTCGTGCAGCTCCGAAAGCGAGTCTATCTCAAATTCAACTACCCTGTCGCTGTTCGGTTCGTTAACTCCCGCTATCCTCGCTCCGGTCAGGTATTTGCGCAGAAGCATCAAAAACGCGGGCGCGTCAACGGGCGAGGCCTTTTTTTCATCCGTCAGCGTTATCCTGCAGTTTTCGGGCGAAGCGGAAACAAGCAGGCGGCATGAGCCGCCTGCCGTATGGATCGATAAAACCAGCTCGTCTTTTTCGGGCTGCTGTACCTTTTCTATCCTGCCGCCGACAAGCCTTTTAAGCTCGCGTACCGCGGCTGCAACCGAGAGCCCGTCCATCAGACGATCCTGTTGTGCAGAACGCCGATGCCCTCGATCTCTACCTCAACAACGTCGCCGCGCTGCATGGAGCCTATCCCCTCAGGGGTGCCGGTGGCGATTATGTCGCCGGGCAGCAGCGTCATGCATTCCGTGATGTAGCAAACGAGCTTGTCTATATCGTGCGTCATGCAGTCGATGGTGGAATGCTGACGTACCTCGCCGTTGACCCTCGTGCCGATCCTGGCATGAGAGGGGTCGATCTCGGTCTCGATATGCGGGCCGATGGGGCAGAAGGTGTCAAACCCCTTGCCGCGCGTCCACTGCGAAACGGCCTTCTGGATATCCCTTGCGGTAATGTCGTTCAAGCAGGTGTAGCCGAAGATCACCTCAGAGGAATGGCCGGGCTTTACGGCATGGCACTTTTTGCCGATGACCACGCCAAGCTCGCCCTCGTAATCGAGACGATGGCTTATCTCGGGGTACACAACGTCGTCGCCGTCGCCTACGATGCTTGTGGAGGGCTTCAGGAAGAGCAGCGGCTCCTCGGGTTGACCCTCGCCCATCTCATCGGCATGAGCGCGATAATTCTTGCCGACGGCAACGATCTTGGTGGGCTCGGCGCAGGGCAAAAGCTTTACCTCGCTCACGCCGTACTCGCGGCCGTCGTACCGTACTGCCTCATAGGGGGCGGCGGCAAGCCTTTTTACGCGCTCGCCGTCCAATACGGCATAGAACGCTTCGCCTTCGAACTCGGCACGGATAAATTTCATTTGAAGCTCCTTTGCTTATTCGGCAGAGGTGCCCGTTTCGGGCAGCTTATCCGCCTTTAATACGTAGGTGGGGGAAGCCTCCTTGCGCACGGAGGCAAGGGTTATGACGACCTTTTCAACGTCGTCCCTGGAGGGCAGCTCGTACATGACGGGCAGCATTATGTCCTCGAGTATCGCGCGCAGGCCCCTTGCGCCGGTGTTGCGTGCGATGGATATCCGCGCGACCTCCAAAAGCGCCTCGCGCTCTATCTCGAGCTTTACGCCGTCCATCTCGAACAGCCTTTGATACTGCTTCGAAAGCGCATTTTTAGGCTCGGTCAGTATTTGAAGCATTGCCTCCTCGTCAAGCTGTTCAAGGGTGACGATTATGGGCACGCGGCCTATGAACTCGGGGATAAGGCCGAATTTCAAAAGGTCCTCGGGCAGTATGTGCTTCAAGATCTCGCCGATGTCCATATCGGTGTTCGAAACGACGTCCGCGCCAAAGCCCATCGTCTTTTTGCCGATGCGCTTTTTGATTATGTCCTCAACGCCGGCAAACGCGCCGCCGCAGATGAACAGCACGTTCGTGGTGTCGAACTGTATGAACTCCTGATGCGGGTGCTTCCTGCCGCCCTGCGGGGGAACGGAGGCGACGGTGCCCTCAAGTATCTTAAGAAGCGCCTGCTGCACGCCCTCGCCGGAAACGTCGCGGGTGATGGACGGGTTCTCTGACTTGCGGGCGATCTTGTCTATCTCGTCGATGTAAATGATGCCCTTCTGAGCACGCTCCACGTCGTAATCGGCGGCCTGGAGCAGCTTCAGGAGTATGTTCTCAACGTCCTCGCCGACGTAGCCCGCCTCGGTAAGGCTGGTGGCGTCCGCAACGGCAAAGGGTACCTTGAGTATGCGGGCAAGGGTCTCCGCAAGCAGCGTCTTGCCGCAGCCGGTCGGTCCGAGCATGACGATGTTGCTTTTCGACAGTTCAACGTCGTCGGCCTTTGTCTCGGAATAGATGCGCTTGTAGTGGTTGTAAACTGCAACGGCGAGCGCCTTTTTTGCGTGCTCCTGGCCGATAACGTAGTCGTCGAGCACGCTGACGATCTCAACGGGCTTGGGGAGCTCCTGAAGCTCCACCTCTTCGACCTCGTCGTCGCTGTCTATGATCTCACGGCAAAGCTCGATGCAATCGCTGCAAATGAACACGCCGGGCCCCGCGACGATGCGCTTGACCTGGTCCTGTGTTTTGCCGCAGAACGAGCATTTCACCGTGGATTTATCGTCGTATTTTGACATTTGATTCTCCGATTAATAGTATTTTCCTTACCTGCGGGGAGCGACTATCTCGTCGATCAGGCCGAATTCAAGCGCCTCCTCGGCGGAAAGGAAGTTGTCGCGCTCCGTCGCCTCTTCGATAACGGAGAGCGGCTTGCCCGTCATTTCGGCAAGCAGATCGTTCAGCTTCCTGCGGGTCTTGACGATGTGCTCGGCGTGTATCTTCACGTCGCTCGCCTGACCGTATGCGCCGCCGGAGGGCTGATGGATCATTATCTCGCTGTTGGGCAGGGCCTTGCGCTTGCCCTTGGCGCCCGCCGCCAGCAGGAACGCGCCCATGGACGCGGCCATACCGACGCAGATCGTCACTACCTCGCATTTGAGGTAACGGATGGTGTCGAATATGGCAAGCCCTGCCGACACGGAACCGCCGGGGCTGTTGATGTATAAGAATATGTCCTTGTCGGGATCGTCCGCTTCAAGGAACAGGAGCTGAGCTATGATGAGGTTCGCGTCCTCATCGGTTATCTCCGAACCCAAAAACAGTATGCGGTCCTTCAGCAGACGGGAGTAGATGTCGTAAGAGCGTTCGCCCTTGTTGGTCTGCTCCACAACAATGGGTACAAGACTCATTATTCTTCGTTCTCCTTCTTTTCGGTTATGACTGCGTTTGCCTTGACAAAGCGCACGACAGCCTCGTAAAGGGCGGACTGAGCGTACTTTGCGCGGTTCTCGGGCAGCTTCTCCTCGGCGATCTTTTCGGCGGTCCAATCCTTGGTGCGCTCCGCATAGGCGTCTATCGCGGCGTCGTAGTCGCAGTCCTCGGGCTCGATCTTCTCGGCGTCGATAAGGGCCTGTATGACGGTGCGGGCCTTTATCTGATCGGCGGCCATCTTGTGGTAACGCTCGTGCAGGTCGTCGACAGTGGTGCCCATATAGTTGGCGTAATCCTCAAACTTCATGCCGATGTCGGCAAGCTGATGCTCCAGATTGTGAAGCTCGGCGTGAGCCTCGGCGTGGACAAGGTCCTCGTGGATCTCGACCTTGGCGTTGTCGATGACCTTCTGCAGCACGGCGGACTCAAACGCGGCGGCGCGGTCCTTCTCTGCCTGCTTCTCAAGGTTCTCGCGGATGTTCGCCTTAAGCTCGTCAAGGGTCTCGAACTCGCTTGTGTCGGAGGCGAACTCGTCGTTCAGCTCGGGCAGTTCCTCATACGAGATCTCGTGTACGGTCACTTTGAACACGGCTTCCTTACCGGCAAGATGCTCGGCCTGGTAATCCTTGGGGAAGGTAACGCGAACGTCGCGCTCCTCGTCGACCTTCATGCCAACCATCTGCTCCTCGAAGCCGGGGATGAACTGGTGGGAGCCGATCCTCATGGAGTAATCCTCGGCGGTGCCGCCTTCAAACTGCTCGCCGTCGCAGAAACCCGCAAAGTCGAACCTGGCAATGTCGCCCAGCTCCAGAGGACGGTCTACGGAAACAAGCCTTGCAACGTTCTTGCGGCGATTATCAAGCTCGTTGGCAACGTCCTCATCGGTTACATTATACTCCGCCATGGGTACCTCTATACCCTTGTACTGGCCCAGCTCACAGGTGGGCTCCAGCACGATGGTGGCCTCTATCTCGCAGCCTTCGGTCTCCGAATAGCTCATCACGCTGTACTCGGGAGCAAGGGCGGGCAGTATCTTATGCTCTGCAACGGCGTCCGCGCAGGCCCTTTCAACGGCGATATCCAGCTCCTTGTCCCAGAAGGCCGCGTCCCCGTACTGCTTCTCGATCATCCTGCGGGGAGCCTTGCCCTTGCGGAAGCCGGGCATGGCGTACTTCGAGCCGATGCGGTGATAGGCGGCGTCAAGAGCCTTGACGTAATCCTCGGCGGGGAGCTTGAAGGTCAGCTTGACCTTGCCGTTTTCAATGGTGGTGATTTCAGACATATATTCCTCCGTAATGGGGCGTAAGCCCTTTTGTTAACGTATATGGCTATGCTTGCACATAGTCCCATAGCATATTATTTTACCACAATTTTCTCCAGTTGTAAATAAGAAAATTATCCGTCCGACAATATATAGGAGCCCTCCGCCGGCTGCACCCGCGCTCCTGCAAAAAAACAGTTCACAAATACGCTGCCGCGTGGTAAAATAAAATGAATGATTATGAGTTCGGGAGGCTTGACTTAAGTGATCGTAACTGAGCTTATCGAGATGAAGAGGGACGGAATGGAGCTGTCCGCCGAACAGATCCGCTTTATGGTGAACGGGTTTGTTTCGGGGGAGGTCTCCGACGCGCAAATGGCCTCATGGATGATGGCCGTTTGCCTGCGCGGCATGACCCCGCGTGAAACGGGGGATCTGACCCTTGCAATGATGCACTCCGGCGACGTCGTGGACCTTTCCGACCTGCCCGGCGTAAAGGTGGACAAACACTCGACCGGCGGCGTGGGCGATACCACAACGCTCGTTGCCGCGCCTCTTGTCGCGGCCTGCGGCGGCACGGTCGCCAAGATGAGCGGCAGAGGCCTCGCGCATTCCGGCGGCACCCTCGACAAGCTCGAGTCCGTTCCCGGCGTCTGCATAGAACAGCCCCTTGACCGTTTCAAGCAAATAGTCCGCGATCTGGGCGTGTGCGTCATCGGGCAGTCGGGCGACCTCGTCCCGGCTGACAAAAAGATGTACGCCCTGCGTGACGTGACCGGCACGGTGCAAAGCATACCGCTCATAGCATCCAGCATCATGAGCAAAAAGCTCGCCTCCGGCGCGGACGCCATAGTGCTCGACGTCAAAACAGGCGGAGGCGCGTTCATGAAAACGGTCGGGGAATCCGCGGCGCTCGCGCGCGAAATGGTCAGGATAGGCGATTCCCTGGGGCGTAAAACCGCCGCCGTTATTACGGATATGAACCGTCCGCTCGGCATGGCGATAGGCAACGGCCTTGAAATGAAGGAAGCCGTCGAGGTGCTTTGCGGACGCGTTCCCGAGACCGACCCGCTCGTTCGGGTATGCCTTACGCTGGGCGGGCATATGCTCAGGCTCTCCGGCCTTGCCAAGTCCCGTGAAGAGGCGGAGCAAAAGCTCCTTGACGCCCTGCGTTCGGGCGAGGGCTTCCGCAGGCTGCGCGCTATGCTGCGCGAGCTCGGCGGCGACGTCTCCTTCGTTGACGAACCCGAAAGGCTGGTCCGCACAAATGAACTCGTTCCTGTCACAAGCGCGTCCGAGGGCTATATCGGCGCGATAGACGCCAAAAAGCTGGGCGTAGCGGCGGCGCTCCTCGGCGCGGGCAGGTTCAAAAAGGAGGACGTCATAGACCCGGCCGTCGGCATACTCATGAAAAAGCGTTACGGCGACCGCGTAGAAAAGGGCGAGCCCTTCGCCGTGATGTACGTCAACTCCCGCGAACGCTTCGACGAGGCGTTTGAAATGATCTCCTCTGCGGTCACAGTTTCCAAGGAGCCTCCCGCAGAGATCCCCCTCGTTTACGAGGTGATCGAATAAAGGTAAATTGAATTGAAAACTTCCGATTTTTACTACGATCTTCCCCCTGAGCTCATCGCTCAGTCTCCCGCAGAGAAGCGCGATATGTCCCGTCTTCTCGTGTACGACAGGGCTTCCGGTTCCATAGAGGACAGGGTCTTTCATGACGTTATCGACTATCTGCGCCCCGGCGACGTGCTTGTCAGGAACGTCACCCGCGTCATCCCCGCAAGGCTTTACGCCGTTCGCGAGGGGACGGGGGGCGCAATGGAGTTTTTGCTCCTGCGCCGCATCAGCGAGACCGATTGGGAATGTCTCGTTAAACCCGGCCGCAAGGCGCTTCCCGGGCGCAATTTCATAGTCAACGAAGAGCTTTCCGTTACCGTCCTGCAATGCCTTGAGGACGGCAACCGCATCGTGCGTCTCAATTACGAGGGCATTTTCGAGGAGGTGCTCGACCGAGCGGGCGAAATGCCCCTGCCCCCGTACATCACGAAAAAGCTCGAGGATAAGTCCCGCTACCAGACCGTCTACGCGCGCGACAACGGCTCCGCAGCCGCCCCCACAGCGGGTCTGCATTTCACGCCCGAGCTTTTGGACGCTATCAGGGAAAAGGGCGTCTTTATCGCGGACGTGCTGCTGCACGTGGGCCTCGGCACCTTCCGTCCCGTATCCGCCGAAAACGTAGAGGAGCATCATATGCATTCCGAGTTCTGGCAGGTCACGGAGGAGGCCGCCTCCGTCATAAACTCCGCGCGCGCCGCGGGCGGGCGCATATTCTCCGTCGGCACGACAGGCTGCCGCACGCTGGAGTCCTCCTCCGATGAAAACGGCGTCGTCCATGCCGGCAGCGGATGGACCGATATCTTCATAACACCCGGCTACCGCTTCAAAGCCGTCGACGCCCTCATTACCAATTTCCACCTGCCCGAATCCACGCTGCTCATGCTCATCAGCGCTTTCTCCTCAAGGGACGAGGTCATGCGCGTCTACCGCCATGCCGTCGAGGAACGCTACCGCTTTTTCTCGTTCGGCGACGCGATGCTGATCCTCTGATCCCGCCCGGCCCCTCAAAACAAAAACCACCCGAAAACAGCCGTACTCAGCTATGTACGGCTGTTTTTTCGCAGCATCCTCTCCGTGTTTACGACAGCGCCCCGTGGTTTTGCACAAGCACCAAACCCATACGGGCCGCTGACAACGCCGATCGATCACGCGGCACACAGACTGCCCCTGCGTTAAAAGGGCTCGCCGCTCTGCAGTTTCACTGCAGAAGCGGCGGCCCTTTTCGGTTACGTCAAGGCTTTGCTTATATGACTTATGCGCCGAATACCATTTGTGCGAGGAGGCTTGCGTCGGTGGCGTCCACCGTGCCGCTGCCGTCGACGTCGGCGTTAAGCAGGGCCGACTCCGAGAGCGAGCCCGCGTTCATAACGTAGGCAAAGAGCGCGGATATGTCGGAAGCGGTGACTATGCCGTCGCAGTTGACGTCGCCGGGGATTACGGCGGGGCCGGCTTCCTCCTCATACAGGGCGGTCACGGTCAGGTCGCAGGTTACGCCCGTAAAGTCGGCGTCCCAACCGATAAAGACGTAGCCTTCGCGCACGGGGTCCGCGGGAGCGACTGCGTCCATACCGTACTCGACGGTCTGCTCGTCAATAACCGTTCCGTCCCAATCTATGAACGTGACGGTGTACTCGTTTACGGCGTAAAGGGCGAACACGTCAAGGTCGCAGGTGATGCAGTCGAGATCCTCGTCCCATCCCGTAAAGTGCGCGCCTTCGGGCTCGGGCACGGCGGGCGGCGTATCGGAGGAGCCGTGGTTGACGTAATGGGTCTCTATCAGCCGGTATTCGCATTCGGAGTTCCATACCCAGTAGTTGACCTCGTAAACGTTTATCTCGTAAACGGGGTAGATATTCAGATCGCTGACGACGCAGCTGAAATCCTCGTCCCAGTTCATAAAGTGGAAGCCTTCGTATTCCACGGGGTCCGGCGCCGCCGCGGCGCTTCCGTGCTCCACGGTCTGATGAGATATGACGTTATCCTCCCAATCGTAGAAGTACACGTCATACACGTTCACCGAGTACAGCGCGGTTACGGTCATGTCCTCGGTAACGCTGCTCAGATCGCCGTCCCATCCGGTGAAGTGATACCCCTCGTGAACGGGCGTGTCCGGCGCCGTTGCCGCGTGACCGTGCTCAACGCTCAGTGTCGCTATCACGCCGCCTGTGAGCCCGTCAATAAAAGTCACGGTGTGGTAAACGGGCAAGTCGTTGAACACGGCGTAAACGATATAGCCCGTATATCCGTCGGTATAGAACACGGTGCTCGAGGAGTACAGCGTGTGGGACGGATCGTACCAGCCCGCAAACTCTGCGCCCTCGTCCGGGTATTCGTAAATCCGCAGGGGGGCGGAGCTCGTCCGATAGAAGCCCACCGAGCCGTTTCCTTCAACGGAGACCTGCAGATCTCCGCTGAAGCTCGTTCCGCTCAGTTCCGCGTACTTTATGCCGCTGTTCCTTGCGTAAAGCGTTGCAAGAGCGGGGTTATCCGTAAGCTCCAGATATGCCAGCGTGGGCGTCGAGTCAACGTCAAGGAGCACGAGCGCCTTGTTCTCGTAAAGGTCGAGGCCCGTCAGCGGGTTCCCGCCGCAGACGAGCTGTACAAGCTGAGGCGCAGCCTCCACGTTGAGCTCGGTCAGCTGGTTGTTCCTGCACTTCAAATAGACAAGCGCAGGCAGCGTTGAAAGGTCTATCGAGGACAGCATATTGTTGTTGAAGTCCAGGCTCCTCAGCGCAGTGCAGCCTCCCAGGTTCATTTCGGTCAACAGATTGTTCGAGCATGTAAGCTCCACAAGCGCGGTATTACCGTGCACGTCCAGCACAGTCAGCTCGTTGTTATGGGCATAGAGCCTTGTGAGGCTCGTACAGCTGTACGCCCTCAGCGTCTTCAAGCTGCCGAGGTTGGCACAGTTGAGCTGCGACAGCGCGGTCGTGTAGCACAGCAGAGTTTCAAGGGATGTGCATCCCGTCACATTGAGGCTCGTGAGGCTCGTGTTCGGAGCACAGTCGAGGTATGTAAGCTGCGAGCAGCCCGAGGCGTTGACGGAAGTAAGGCCGCTGTTCGAATAGCACCTGACCGTCTTGATCGAAGGGCAGGGCGTCAGATCGAGGGATGATATCATGTTGCGGTAACAGGCCAGAGTTTCAAGCGATGCGCAGTCCGAGAGATCAAGCGCCGTCAGCTCGTTTTGGCGGCAGTTGAGTTCTTTGAGGGATGAGCATCCGCTTAGGCCAAGAGAGCTCAATTGATTGTATTGGCAGTCGAGCAGCGTCAGCGAGCCGCAGCCCGAAAGGTCAAGGCCTGTCAAGCTATTGTTGCCGCAGATCAGCTTTGTAAGCGGCCCGCGCACGGAATCAAGCCCGGTGATATCCGTAATGCCGCATCCGGAGCAGTAAAGCTCCTCAAGGTTGTACAGCCCTTCAAGGTCCAGTACGGAGTTTGCGGGCGTAACGCCGTCCATCTTCAGATAGCGCAGCCCGACACAGCCTGCTATATTCAGGTCGGTTATCGGAGCATTGCTGCAGTCGAGCCATTCAAGCCGGCTGCATCCGTAAAGGTTGAGCTGCCAGATAGGCAGGTCGGCAATGTCAAGCTCCTCGATCGGCGTCCCCGAGGCGTTAAGCATGTGCATCGAGGTACAGCCGGAAACGTTCAGCGTATCCACGTTCGTGCCCGCTATGTTCAGCTCCTGAAGCGAGGTGCAGTCGGAAAGGTCTATCGACTGCAGCGGGTTGCCTGAGAATATGACGCTGACGAGCGAGCTGTCGCCGGTAAGGTTGAGATCCGAAATGCTGTTGTTCGCACAGTAGATGGTTTCGAGCGCGGGGCAGTTGTTCACCGAGAAATTGGTAAGCCCGCAGCCCGTCACGTTAACTTCCGTCAGGTACGGGCAATGGTGGGCGTGCACCGCAAGCAGTGTGTGGCCGCTGAGATCGAGCGAAGTAAAATCGTTGTTGTAGCACTGCAGTATCCTGAAGCTGCCGCTGCCGGAAATGTCTATATCCGTCAGGTGGTTGTAGCCGCAGAACACAACGTAAAGATCCGGAAGATCCGAAATATCCAGTGAGGTCAGACTGTTGTGCATGCACTCCAACCGGTAAAGGGTCGAACAGCCGGATACGTTAAGCTGTGTCAGCGCGTTCCTGTTGCACTTCAGCTCCGTCAGGTTCCAACAATCGGATACGTCAAGGCTCCAGAGCTGGGGCAGGTTAGTAACCGTCAGCGCGCTGAGGTTGGTGTCGGAAGCGTTGAGCTGTTTCAGCCCCGTACAGTCGGTAACGTCAAGAGCCGTCAGGTTCGAACAGCCGCGGCAGTTTACCGTCTCGACCCATGGCATTGCGGTGAAGTCGAGCGAGGTAAAGGGGTTGAGACCGCAGTTGACGGAGGTAAGGCCGGCGCAGCTCGTCATGCCCGCAATTGCGGTCAAGGCGTTGTCAGAGCAGTTGAGCTGAGTCAGGCTGCTGCAGTTCAGTATGTTCAGCGTAGTCAGCGCAAGCCCGTGACAATCGAGGCTTGCAAGCTGTGTGCCGCTTACGTTAAGCGTCATAAGGTGCGTGTTGCTCAACACGTTAAGCTGTGTAAGCGGGTTGTTCCCGCAGTACAGCGTGGTCAAAAGCGCGGCTGCGCCCGTGTCAAGGCTCGTTATGCCGTTGCCGGAGCAGTCAAGGCTCCTCAACTGCGAACAGCTGGTAAGGCTCAAAGCGGTAAGCGCACAGTTTTTGCAGCCGAGCTGTATGAGGCTTGAACAGTTGTTCACGTTAAGACTAGATAGCGAGGGCCGGTCGCTGACCGAAAGCGAGCGCAGACCGGAGCCGCTGACGTTTACGGAGGAAACCGCGCTGCACCCCGTAAGCTCAAGCGTTTCAAGCAGGGGGCAGGATGAGGCGTTCAGGGTCTCAAGCGCGGAGCAGCCCGAAACGTCGATCGTTTCAAGCGCGGGGCAGAGCGCACAGGTAAAATAGGTAAGCCCCTCAAGGTCGTGAGCGTCTATCGAGGCGATATCCCCGCATTCGTTTGCTATCAGCATGCCAAGCTCCGTGCAGGGCGAGGCGTCAAGCTCGTCTATCGCGCTGCCCGAGCAGTTGAGGTAATCAAGCGAAACGCAGCCCGTAAGGTCCAGCTCGCTTATATACGTGTTCATCACCCAAAGCAGTTCAAGCTGAGAGCAGCCGTAAACCTCAAGCTGAGTCAGCGCGGTGTCCCTCACGTCAAGCGAGGTCAAAAGCGTGTTGTCGACGATGAGTATCCTCAACTGAGGACAGGAGCTTATCGTGAGCGAGGTCAGCGGATTGTCCCCGCAGTCTATCTGATTGAGCACGGACGCGGGTCCCACGGTAAGGGTTTCCAGCTCGTTCCCCCTGCATTCGAGTATTTCGAGCTGCGAGAGACCGGCGGTGTTCAGGCTCGCTATGCTGTTATTGCTGCAGTAGAGCGACTTCAGCTGCGTAAGCGGAGCGACGTTCAGTTGGGTCAACCGGTTGCCGCTGCAGTTCAGCATGATCAGCCCCGTGCAGGAGCCGAGCGTAAGCGAGGTCAGATTGTTGCCGTGGCAGTCAAGCTGTTTAAGCCCCGTGCAGCCCGTCAGATCGAGCGCGGTGATATGGCAGAGGGAGCAGTACAGGTTTTTGAGATTCGAAAGCCCACTCGCGTTCAATGCGCTCATCAGGTTGCCCGAACAGTTAAGCGTCTCCAACGCGGACAGGCCCGTGAGCGACAGTGATGTCAGGCGGTTGTTTGAGCATTTCAGCGTCTTCAGCGAGGTGCACGAGCTGTTCAGCAGCAGGGAAGTGATGCTGTTGTTCGAGCAGTCGAGCGTAACGAGCGACGCGCAGTTGTAGGCCGAAACGGTGGTAAGGCTCCCAAAGCCCGACACGTTAAGCTGCGTCAGCGCGGTACCGTTGACGTAAAGCTTTTCAAGCGAAGTGCACCCCGAAAGCGTCAGCGAGCTGAGGCTTGCGTCCCAGTTGAGCGTCAGCTCCTCCAGGGCGGCAAGCCCGCTGCAGTCAAGCGCGGTCAAACGGTTGCTCACGGCTTCGAGCTTCGTTAAGGCGGGGCAGTTGTTCACGGTCAGGGTCTCAAGCTCATGCATTCCCGTGCAGATAAGCTGCGTGACGCCGGTCCTTGAAATATCAATGCTCTCCATAGCAGTGGAGCTAAGCCCCGTGATCCCGCTCAGAGACGGATTCTTGGAGCAGTTGAGCAGCGTCAGCGCCGAACAGCCTGTGAGCACGAGGCTCGTAAGCTCGTTGTCGTCACATATTAGGGTCGTCAACGCCGATTTCCCCGTCAGATCGAGGGCGGGGATATAGTTTATTCCGCAGTCAAGCGTTTCAAGCTCCGCACAGTCGTCAAGGTCAAGCTCCTCAAGGGCGCAGTTGCGGCAGCTCAGCTCCGTCAGCGCCGTGCATCCGTCAAGCAGCACCTCCGCCGCGCCCGTATCGTTTATTAAAACGTAGGTCAGAGCGGTATTGCCGGAGACGTCAAGCGTTTCGAGCGATTCGGACGAGAGTGCAATACCGATGACTCCGCTTGTGCAGATAACGGTTTGCAGCTCCGGCGTTTGCGAGGTGTAAACTGAGGCGGTGCATCCGGAGCAGTTAAGGTATCTCAGATGCGCAAAACCCGTAAGTGAGATGGGCATCATGCTCTCGCGCGCGTTTCCGTGTATATCGATCGTTTCGATAAGCGGGCAGTTTGCAAAGGTGTCGCCCTGATTGTTTATCGCAAACAGATTGCCGTTGGAAATATCCACCGTCTTCAGCTTCGGGCAGTTGACGCACGTTATGCCGTCAAGGCCGTGAGCGGTTATGCTTACAAGGTATGGGTTGTTGCTTATGGTAAGGTTTTTTACCGTTGACCCGGGCGAATACGAGGTAAGCCTCGTGTCGCTTACGTTAAGGGAATTCAAAAGAGCGCCGTTGATGCTCAGGGAGACCAGCGGGTTCGAACTGCAGTTAAGGGTTTTCAAACTGCCGATCGACAGGACGAGAGAGGATATGCTGTTGGTTTGACAGTAAAGTGTATTGATACCGCATGAATCGACGGTCAGCGATCCGATGCTGTTTACGGAACAGTCCAGATAGTTAAGAAATGGGCAGTCCGTCGCCGAAAGCTCCGTCAGGTTGTTGCTGTTCACGTGCACTCCCTGCAGCATTGCGAACCCCGTCAGGTTCAAAGCGCCGTAAAGGTCCTTATTGCTGAAGTTTATAAACGTGAAGTAATTGACGTATCCCGTACTGCTCTGATACAGCGTGACCGATTCCGAGGGCAGGTTGGGATACCAAAGAGTAGGCTCGTCCGCGATGCTCTCGTAAACGCTGCCCATCAGCTTATAACCGTTTTTTATGCCGTTCGGGTCGGTCTGTTCAAAAAAGCTTTTGAGCGAAGCCACCTCCGAGGCGATGAAGGAACCCGTCGTTCGTTGACCGACGCCGCCGGGGAAGGCGGCTTGCGGCTCGTTCGCCTGCGCGGCCGGCGCGGCCGGAACGGGTGCGGCTTCGTCTGCGGGCTCGTCTGCGGGCTTGGGCTCGGCTTCGTCCGGGGTAACGGGCTTCGCTCCGCTTACAGGCTCGGCTGCGGGCGCGGCTTCGTCCGCGGGCTCAGCTTCGGGCGCGGGCTCGGCTTCGGGCGCGGACTCGGCTTCGTCCGGGGTAACGGGCTTCGCATCGTCTGCGGGTCCTGCGGGCTTGGGCTCCGCTTCGCTTGCGGGTTCGTCTGCGGGCGAGGGCTCGTTTGCCGGCGTGGGTCTTGCCGGGGCCGATGGCTCTCCGACCGGAACGGGCTCATAGTCTGCATCAGGTTCTTTTGCCGACGCGGTCTGCGCGGCTGAGTGAACGGCGGGGGGCTTCATCTCCGCCAGAGCGCCCACGGGCAGCATTGACGCCGTGAGCATCAGAGCAAGCAAAAATGCCAGAGTCTTCTTCATGGTCGGCCTCCTTATTCGTCCTTTATGTGAAGTGGTTTGCTGATATATACTATTATATCGATATTTGATATATTTTTCAACCGCTAAAGAAGGGTTTTTGGGAAAGTTTCGCATTTTTTCCTCTGGCGCGGAGAGCGGAGCCTCGCCGCGGCTTTATAGGGTATGCGGCTTGCGCGGGGCGAAGTTATAAAACGGTTTCCCCGAGCCGGATCAGTTCCGGGCTTCGGAGGCGATCAGCTTGTTCATTTGAGAATCAAGCTCGAACAGCGTTTTTATGATAAGCTCCTTCGGCTGAACGAGCCCCGTCATCACCCATTTTTCCACGATCGCAACGCACCCTCCCGACCAGAAGACGGAGCAGTACTCCAGCCTGCCGTCGTTCAGCGCAACGCCGTGCTTCTCGGACGCTGTCAGGCGGAATACGCCCTCCATCATGTTTACCATGCCGTTCTTCAGCTCCGAGGTGTTATACGGGCTGAAAATCATCCTGAATACCTTCGGGTTCTTTTCTATATAGGAGATGAGCGCACCCGCGGTCTTTTCGGTAAAGCCGCCCTCCATGTCCAGTATAAGGCTGCCGAGCTTTGTCAGCACCTCGTTTTTTATTTGATCGTAAAGGTCGTAAACGTCGGTAAAATGCTTATAGAACGTCACCCTGTGCACGTCCGCCCTGTCGGAGACCTCCTGCACGGTGATCCTTCTCAGCTCCTTTTCCGCAAGCAGCTCGGCAAGGCTTTCTTTCAGCAGCCTCTGCGTCCTCAGCGCTCTGCGGTCAGTAGTTTTTTCAGCCATCCCTCGATCGCCTCCCTTCGGAACAATAGTATCATACCGCCGTGCGTATTTCAAGATTTCCGAAGCGATAAAAGAGTTTTCGGTTCGTTTACGGTTTTGCGTTGAATTGTAAACTAAACATCGTTCTGCATGCGTTCTGCATATTTTCAAAAGCCGATCCCTGTGCTATACTAAGTGCGTGACAGGAGGAGACCCTGACGTCCCGAAAGGCGCGCAGGCCGTAAAGTCCGTTCATCCTGCCGCGCCGGGCCGTATTTGTACGACCTAAACAAAAAGGAGGGCTCAAACATGCCAAAATACGGAAACAAAAACTTAAAGGGCATCCCTGCTTCCAAGATAATCGAGAGCTTCGTCAATCTGCCGGATGACAAGCGTTTCGAGCTGCTGAACAAGAACCTTTCCGAAAAATCCAAGTATGAGCTCGGTGAAATGGAGTTCACACGTAAACTCGAAAACTTGAAAAAAGAAAAGCCCGAGGCCATACGGGCATACCTCACCGACAGCAAAAACTTCGGCGGTCCATGGGAGGACCTGATCCCGCTTGGTGAAGCTATCGCGGGGGGACATATCGACCGCATTTATTCCGATTTCGGGGTCGATCGCAAAAACAAAGCCGACAAGCTCTACGCGCTCGTCATGTGCCCGGATCTTGCGAATCGTCTGCGCGTTTTTTGGGACGGCGTACACGGCGAAAGGAGGGAAATGTACAAGCGCGATCAGATGCTGAAAATAAACACTCCTCAGTCTGCCGGACGCTATCTCGGCGACCAACGCAATTATGCACCCGGTAAGAGCTTCCAAACCTTTGCAGAGGACGTGTTGAAAGAGGTCGATCTCTCCTCGGAGAAAACGATCATGGATCACATCAATGAAAGCGTTCCCGAGAACGATCCTCAGCGCGAGCACAAGCTTCACAATGCCGCGCAGCTTTGCATACTGACGAATCCGTGCGATCTCAATATTCAAAAGCTTGCCTCCGACCTTAATAGCCCCGATTGGGAAAAGAAGGTCGCTCCCGAAAAGAAACTCGAAGAAGTCGCTCACGACGTCGTCTTCTACAGCGACGCGGTCGGTCACATAAAGAACGCCGTTGATACTATCCCCGAAACCGACGAGGAGAAGAAGATATTCCAAAACGCCGCTCTCCAGACCTGCAGGGACATGAAGCGCAAGATCTCCGAAGACGATATGAAAGAGCCATGGGCGGTCGCTCTCGTGGATTACACCAAGGAGCTTCAGAACGATATCGTCAAGCGCGATCTTAAAGAAAAGGACGTGCAGGATATTCGCGGCAGCCTTGCTACCGAGTTCAGGACCCTGGAAAAGGAAAAGAGCGGCTGGTTCCTCAGCAAGACCAATACCGCAGAATACGATGCCATGATGAAGGGCATGCGCTTGTTCAACGCCAAGCTCGATCTCATGAACGGTGTCCAACCGAAAGATCTTACCGATGACGAGCTTAAAACGGTCAGGGATACCGAAGCGTCCGTCCTGTTCAAAAACGCCAAGCGCGGATGCTACGATTACGGCTGCCTCAAAACAAAGGAGGGCAAAAGCGGCATCATCCATGCCGCAGGCGAGGAGCGCTTCGACTCCTCCATGAAGTCCCTGTCGGGGTTGAACAAGCTCGGAAAGAAGCTTCATCTGTGCGATCCCGCGGAGACCGTACGCGACGAGGCGCAGCGTGAGACACTTCAGCACCGCAGGGATAAGGAATGGCTTGCCGCAAACGCTGAGGACCTTGCCGCAAAGACCATATACGCGCAGACGCTGCTCAACAAGGGCGTTAGCGCCGCAAAACAGGAGGTCATGCTCGAGGACGGCGCGGTCAAGGAGAAGATACAAGATATCAAGTCCAATCCCGCATTCAAAAAAATGGTAAAAACCATGGGGACCGCGGGTATAGCGGACGCCCTTATAAAGGGAGTGGGCTCGCTGGCTTCCGCGTTCACCAAGGCCAACGCCGCCGCGCAGGCCGAGGGACAGCTTGGCGGCGCGCAGAAGCTCTCCGCAGCGGACATAAAGCCCCGTGAGCATACCTCGGGACTCACCGTTCCCACAAGGAAGTAAACCCGGACCAATACCGTCATTCACACCGCCGACATACCCGTGCCGGCGGTTTTTGCGCCGGTCATCGCCCGGCTCAGGGGGCTGCGTCCGTGGACGGAAGACGGGTATTCGACAAAAGATACGGCGAAGAGGAGCTTTTGACGCGCCCCGGGGAGCCGGGCGGGGGAGCGCCTGCAAAAAAATATGACGGATCCCGCCGAAAACAGGGAACCGAAAGCGCCTTCCATGCGTTATATAAGCAGAGGACGTTAACGGTACTTACCGAACAAAGTAAACTTCATATCAGGAGGTCTCATCCATGAAAAGGTATCTTGCGATCATTATGACTTTGACGATGCTCCTATGCTTCGCCGCATGCAAAACGAGCCCGAATCCCCCTGCCGCCGATCCCACGCAGGAGGCGGAAGCTCCCACGGAGCAGCCGGCGGAGGAGCCCACCGGGCAGCCGACCGAGGCTCCCTCCGAGAACCCTACGGAAATTCCCGACGATTTCGCCTTTAACGGGGAGGACGCGGAAAAGCTCCGCACCTTCTTCGAGACGGCGGACGAAACGGGCGTGAAGAACGGTCAAAAGCTCTTCCCCGAATACGATCCCGAAAAGCCCGCCTCCTGGGCGAGCGACTTCTACCGCCTCGGCTGGAACGAGGAGGGCAGGCTTGAGGGGATCCACCTCTCCTCCTATATGCTCGACGAGGCCGAACCCGTAGTGCTCACCGGCTGCTTTGAGTTCAGCGATCTGCCCGAGCTCGCCATGATCGAGATCGGCGAGGAGGTCTCGCTGGAGTATCTCTCCGTCAGCGGATGCCCGAAGCTTGCGAGCATATTCGTCTACTGCCCCGTGCAGAAACAGGTCAATATCAAAGGCGCCCTCCCCGAGAGGGGCTGCGACGTCTGCAGCGAGTTCGTGATGACGGATTTCGGCCCCAACGGTTACGGCGTCTGCATCGCCTCCAACGGGGACGGTTGGGTCGGTTACAGATACCGCGAGGACGACTCCGCGGGCGGATCGGTGCATGAGCTCTTCGCCCTGCCCCACGTCGGGCATGAGTTCGTCGGCTGGTATGACGAGATGGGCGAACTGTATTCCGATGAGAGCGTTTTGAACGTCACGGAAGCTGTGCCCTCCCTTGGCGATGAATTCGTGCTCTCCGGCGTGTTCGGCGTCAGCGGCGCTCCGTTCGCCTTCTATGACGGGGAGGCGCCCAAGGCCTCCGGCATACTCGCCGAGGTCGAGCCCGGCAAGCCGGTCGAGTTCGATCTGGACTTTGACGGCAAGCCCGACACCGTCGAGCTCGTGGACAACGGCGCGACAGGCAACAGCGAGCGCGCCCGCACGTATACCGTTCATGTGACGCTCGGCTCCGACCCCGAAAACAGGATGCTGCTCGATGCGTTCGAGGATATCGAATCCTGCGCGCTGAGGGTGCTCGACTGCGATACCGGAGATGAACGGCTCGATTTGCTCTTCAACGCGTTCGGCGCGCAGCTTTCCGAGATAGTCGTCGCGTGGCGGATAAACGACGAGGGCTCGTTCAGCGCCTTCCCGATAGGGAGGATGGCCATCATCGTTACCGATTCGACCGAGGCGTTTGACGCGCACGGCAGCTTCGACGCGACTCTCGGCATCCCCATCGCAGCGAGGACGGAGATATTCGACACGCAGTATCTGCCCGCCCGCATGACATTGACCGACGAGGGCTTCAGGCTCATCGGGGCCTTCCAATACGCCGAGCCCTCCGAGCATAACCACGGCTGGCGCGAGCTTAAGCGCGATATGGAGGTGCTCAAGCTCTACAATGGCCGCGCCGACGAGAAGATCACGCTCCCCGCGGGAACGAAGTTCGCCCCCGTTTCCACCGATATGTGGAGCTGGGTCGATATCCGCCTTGAGGACGGCTCGGCCTACCGGGTGGAGATCGAGGTGCGCGGCGGCTTCGAGGTGTTCATAAACGGCCTGCTGCAGGATGAATTCTGCGAGATATGGGTCGCGGAATGACAGGAAGATAAAAAATAATCATAGAAAGGACTTATCACCATGAAAACGTCTAAGAAACTCTTCTGCATCCTCACCGCTCTCATACTCGTATGCGCGACGGCGCTCCCCGCTTTTGCGAGGGTCGGGAACACTCCCGTACGCGGCGGAACGCCGGGACTTGGCGATATCAACGAAAACGGCGAGATCGACGCCGCCGACGCGCTCCTCATCATGCGCTGTGCGCTCGGGATGATCGAGCTCCCCGAAGAGCTTGAGGATCGCTGCGACGCGAACACCGACGGCAGGATCGACGCCGCGGACGCCCTGCTCGTGCTGCGCACCGCCGTGCTTCCCAACGAGCACTCCGCGTTCTTCATGGAGCTTTTTGAGGATATCCCCGCCTATGCCGATATCGACGGCGACGGCGCGGAGGATACCGTACTCATAGAAAGCTCCTGGCAGGACGAGTATGCGTTCATCTCCAGGCTGACCATCACCCTTGCGGCCTCGCCCGAAGAGCCCTTCGTTTATGACATGGAGGACTACTGGTTCATGAGCTGCGCCGTTGCGGACATATCTCCCGAGGACGGCCGCCTTACCGTCATTTGCTCCGTTGACCGCGACGAGGGCGGAAAAACCGTGGCCTTCCGTATGAAAGCCGACGGCAGCGGATTTAACGTATTCACTACGGGCAGCTTTGAATTCGGCACGGAGCGCAGCGCCTATCACGGCTTCCCCGTGGGCTTCGGATTCACACAGGACGAGGGCCTTCCCATGATGAAGCGGACCGAGATATTCGGCACCTACTATCTTAACGGCAGATTCACCGTGACGGATGAAGGCTTTGTCGATCTTTCCGAAAGGTATACCTACCCCGATATCTGGACATGGCCTCTCACCCTCCTGCGCCCGATGGACGTGACCCTTGAGGACGGCACGGCCTACACCGTTCCCGCCGGGGACGTTGTGATCCCCCGCTATACCGATATGACGTCTTACGCCGCGGTCGAGCTCGCGGATGGGCGCGTCGGCACGGTCGAAGTGAGCTTCGGCCCGGACGGCTACCCCGTTTACATCAACGGCATAATACAGGACGAATACGGCGAAATACACTACGCTGATTGACGCGCCGTCATTTAAGACCCGCCCGCGCCTTTAGGGCGGGCTTTTTATTGCCGCGAGGCAGGCTGAAGCCGCGTGCAGCCGACACAAAGCGCTTTACATCCCGCACGGTCTATGGTATATTATTGTCGAATGATGCTTTTGAAAGGAGCGGCGACCCGTGAAAGATCCCGTTATCCGCAGCAACCGCATTCAGTGCCTGTTCGCGCTCATCGGCGCGGCGGTCGTTTCGGTGTGCGTATGCGTTGGCGTTACAATGAATCTTGTGACGCTCTTTGATGAGAATTTCGACCACATGGGCATTCGTACGTTTTGCATGTTCACAGTCGACTCCAACATACTCGCCGGGCTGACGATGCTGCTCTGCATCCCGTACACCGTCGACGGTCTGCGTACGGGGTACTACCATCTGCCCGACTGGGTGGTTGTGCTGCTGCACGTCGCAGTGACCGCTGTAACGCTTACGTTCCTCGTTTCGCTGTGCATACTTGCGCCCGTAAAGGGGTTCGTGCTTATCTTTACAGGCTCGCGTTTCTTCCTTCACGGCGTATGTCCCGTGCTCTCCATTGTGACGTTCTGCTTCTTCATAAAGAGCCATCTCGTCCGCTTAGGCGAATCGTTCCTTGCCCTCATACCCGTTGCGATCTATGCGGCGGTGTACCTTGTAATGGTGGTGTTCATAGGTGAGGAAAACGGCGGCTGGAACGATTTTTACGGCTTCGCCACAAGGATACCCGTCTGGATCTCGCTTGCGGCGATTCTGCCGCTGACCTACGGTATCGCCTCGCTCGTGCGTCTCGGACACAATAAATGCTGTACCCGTCAAAGGAAGAAGGACGCCGAGCTTTGCCGCTGCGCCTACGGCGGGGAGGAGCTTGACAGCGTTGTCGCAAACATGGCGCGCTCCCATAAAAAGTCCCTCAAGACCGAAAACCTCGTCATCCCCACGCAGATCATTCGCCACATGATCGAAAACTCCGGAAGCTCCCTCAATGCCGACGAAGGCTGCAGGCTGTACCTGGAGGCCTATTTGGAAGAACGCTGAGGGAGCGCCCGCGAATGCAATAATAACAGCCGCGCACAGGCGGCTGTTTTTCATGGCTGCCAAGAAGGCTTTGCGAATTGACGGCCTTTCCCGTTTATAGTATAATCACAGTGATAAAATCGGATCTATGCCCGTTGACGTGGAGGTGCTTATGAGGTCTGTCGGTGTATTTATAACTGCGGCGCTTACCGCGGCGCTCATGGCGGCGCTGCTTGAGCTCAACAAAAACTCTCTGTGGGGGTTTGCGGCGCTTGCCGTCCTCACGGCGCTGTTCGTAATATTTTCGCTCCGCGTCAAACGCAAGCCCCGATTTATCAAAAGGCTCCTCCTGTGGGCCGCGTGGGCGGCGCTTTTTGCCGGGGTGTTCATTCTGTCGTGGCCTCCCGTCAAGGCAGTTCCCGCGACGGATGCCAAAAACCCCGCCCGTACCCAGATCGTTACCGTGAAGCAGGGGCGGGTGCGCGGCGTCGTGTCCGAAGACGGGGTCGAAGTTTTCGCCGGCATACCCTACGCCGCGCCGCCCGTTGGGGAACTCAGGTGGAAGGCCCCTCAGGATCCCGCGCCGTGGAGCGGCGTGCTCGAGGCCGACGAGTTCGCTCCCATGAGCATGCAGCCGGTAAACCTGCCGATCTACGATTCGCTCAAGCAGATAATCGGTTATCACGATTATAAGATATCCCTGCACGATAATTACGTCCCGCCCGTCAGCGAGGACTCGCTCTATCTCAATATATGGCGCCCCGCAGGCGGGGGAGAGGGTCTTCCCGTGCTCGTGTATGTTCACGGCGGTTCGCTTCAAACGGGTCAGCCCTGGTGGGGCGATTACAGCGGCGGGGGCCTTGCCGGGCAGGGAGTGATAGTCGTCAACATGGGTTATCGACTCGGCGCGTTCGGCTTTCTGGCATCCGAAGAGCTTGCAGCCGAATCCCCCGTCGGCACGACCGGCAATTACGGCCTGCTCGACCAGATAAAGGCCCTTGAATGGGTGCGCGACAATATCGCGGCGTTCGGAGGCGATCCCCAGAACGTTACGCTCTCGGGCGAGTCGGCAGGCGCGGCCTGCGTCAGCGCGCTCTGCACGTCCCCGCTTGCCAAGGGGCTTTTCCGCCGGGCGGTGCTTGAAAGCTCCGCCGTCGCCTGTGAAAACCCGCCGCATTCCTTCCGCCTGCTCGACGAGGCGTTCGACAGCTGCGCCGAGCTGCTTGCGCGGCATAACTGCAAAACCGTCGCGGAGCTGAGGAACGTTCCGGGAGAAAAGCTTGCGGACGAGGCGTACACTCAGCATCACATCACGGTGGACGGGTACGTTCTTGAAGAAACGCCCTATGAGTCCTATAAAAAGGGCGTACATAACGAAGAGGCCCTGCTTCACGGCTATAACTCCGAAGAGGCCGCTGCCTTCATTCTGTTCGACAGGACGGACATGAAGAATTTCGAGTCAAAGGTCAGAGGCGTTTTCGGCGGCCTTGCGGACGAGGTGCTTGCGCTTTACCCGGTATCGACCGATAAGGAGGCTGCCTCTGCGTGGGCGGAGATATGGGGCGCGATCTTCTTCGATCATTCGCATTACGTCCTAAGTCGTCTTGCCTCGGAAAACGGCGTTCCCGTTTACGAGTATTGCTTCGCCAAAAGCAACGGCAGGCTCGGCCCGTGGCACAGCGGCGAGGAGGTCTATCTTTACGGCAACATAGACGAAGGCTCGCCCCTCTTCGACTCACGCGACCGTGAGCTTATGGGGCAGATGAGCGGATACTTCGTAAACTTCATAAAGACGGGCGACCCGAACGGCGAAGGCCTTCCCGAATGGCCGGACGGGATCGCGCCCGACAAGGTAATGGAGTTCGGCGATGAAACCGCCGTAGTGCCCGAAACGAAGCTTGCCCTCTTTGAGATCATTTCAAGGCTCGAACGCGAAGACACGGCAGACGCGGAATAAGCGGCCGCAGGGCAGGCGCATCACCTGAAGAGGCTTGCCCTTAAAGTTGCGTTTTCCGTCGATTTCGGGTATAATAACCGGGTGCGCATAAGCGCCGCCCAAAACAAAAGCAAAGGTGTATTATGGAAGAGAAGGCGTCAGCCCCCGTAACCTATGAACTGATAAAGACCTGCGCCAAGTCCGGCGCAAGGCTCGGCATACTGCACACCCCGCACGGCGATATAGAAACTCCGACCTATATGTGTGTCGGAACCCAGGCGACCGTCAAGGCGATCCTGCCTCGCGACCTGAAGGAGATAGGTGCGGGCGTGGTGCTTTCAAACACATATCATCTGTACCTGCGCCCCGGGCATGAGCTCGTTAAAAAGGCGGGCGGTCTGCACGAATTCTCGCAATGGCACGGCCCCATGCTCACAGACAGCGGCGGGTTTCAGGTGTTCAGTCTTGCGGCAATGAACAAGATTAAGGAGGACGGCGTTGAATTCTGCTCGCATATCGACGGCAGCCGTCATTTCTTCACACCCGAAAAGGTGATGGAGATAGAGCAGGCTTTGGGCGCGGATATCGCAATGGCATTCGACGAATGTGCGCCCGCGGGCTGTTCCTATGACTACACGGTAAAGGCGATGGACCGCACGCACCGCTGGGCGGAGCGCTGCAAGGCGGCGCATACCCGCCCGGACCAGGCGCTCTTCGGTATAATTCAGGGAGGCATGTTTGCCGACCTCCGCATCGCCAGCACAAAAGCGCTTACCGATATGGACTTTCCCGGCTACGGCATAGGCGGGCTCTCCGTGGGCGAACCGAAGCCCGTCATGTACGAGATGCTCGATACCATCCGCCCGCACCTTCCCGTGAACAAGCCGCATTACCTCATGGGCGTCGGCAGCCCCGACTGCCTTGTGGAGGGTGCGCTGCGGGGCGTAGATATGTTCGACTGCGTTATGCAGACCCGCTCCGCGCGCAACGCGCTTGCCATGACGTTCGACGGCAAGAGGAGCTTGAAGCAGCTTCAGTACGCCGAGGACTTCCTGCCCATCGAGGAAGGCTGCGACTGCTACGCCTGCCGCCATTTTTCAAGGGCGTACATACGCCATCTCATAAAGTCAAATGAGATACTCGCGGCTCAGCTTTTGACCATCCACAACCTGCGCTTCACGTACAGGCTGATGGAGGGCATACGGCAGGCCATCCGCGAGGACAGGCTGCCCGATTACCGTGACGAGCTCAGCTTAAGAGGTACTTTCAATTGAGTCAGAAGGAGCTTTTGATATCGTCGCCCGATGCGATGCATGCCCTGGGCGTACGCATAGGCGGGGAGCTGTTCCCCGGCGCGTTCATAGCGCTGTACGGCGGCCTCGGCGCGGGCAAAACCACGCTCACAAAGGGCGTTGCCGAAGCCCTCGGCATAGAGGGCATATTAAGCCCCACGTTCACCATAGTCCGCCGTCACAAGGGGCGGCTTCCGCTCGATCATTTCGACGCTTACCGCATAGAGGATCCCGACGAGCTTTACGCGATAGGCTATGAAGATCATCTTGCATCCGGGTCGGTCATTATTATGGAGTGGTGCGAAAACGTTCCCGAAGCCCTTCCGCAGGACAGGCTCGAGATAGAGATAATCGGCAGCGGGCAGGACCCGAGGCGAGTGCTTATCCGCACTCGTGGTTCGGGATACGAAGGCATTTTGGAGGCGGTTTAATGGTCATACTCGGCATTTCGACTTCGGCAAAGCGTCCGTCCGCGGCGGTGCTCGCACCCCGTTTCGGCAGGGAAGAGGTTCTGTCTTTCTGTACGGATAAAAACCCCGGAAGGTCCCATTCCGAGGTTTTGATGCGTCTTGTCGAAGACGCGCTGCGGCTTGCGGAAGTCAATAAAAACAGCCTTGACGCGATAGCCGTTGACGTCGGCCCCGGCTCGTTCACGGGGGTCAGGATAGGCGTTTCCTGCGCCAATGCAATGGCAATGGCGCTTGGCATTCCCGTGCTGCCCGTTTGCTCGCTTGCGGCGCTTGCGGCGGATCTTGCACCCTGCGGCACGGCCGCCTCGCTCATCGATTGCCGCGGCGGCAACTGCTATGCGCGCGTGATAAAGGACGGCGAGGAGGTCATTCCCCCGTGCGCCGCCGTGACTGACGAGGTCGTACGTTCGCTTCCCGACGGCGCGCTTACGATCGGCGATTGCTTTGAGCCCAAAACGTATCCCGACGCAAGGCTCGTGCTCGTCGAGGCGGCAAAGGGGCGTATCGCTCCCGTTTCGCAGGCTGTGCCGATGTATCTGCGCCCATCGCAGGCCGAGCGCATGCGCGAGGCTTCAAAGGCGTGAATCAGGCCTTGCCCGCGTTCCTGTACTTCAGGTAGGTGGCGTAGCCCCCGCGGATATGGCGCTCCTCTTTATTCGTCTCAAGCACCGCCGCAACGTCCCTTGCCTTGCCGCGGTCAAGTCTGCGCAGCCTGTCGGTCATATCCTTATGCACGGTGGATTTTGACACGCCGAATTCCCTTGCCGCCGTCCGCACGGTGGCTCCCGTTTCGATAATGTATCCGGCTATGTCCATCACCCGGCTCTCAATGTAAGCATCCATAATAAAACCGCCTTTCGGTCATTTGCTGATAAAAGCTTATGCCGAAAGGCTTTTTATTATACGGGCTTTTGACCGCCCATCGAACCGTTGACATTATCCGCCGTTGATGATATATTGTGTTTGCGAAAAAGCACACCGACCGCCGCGCCCAAACGGAGTTTATATGAAAAGATCATTTGCCGCTTTGCTTTCAATCCTGCTCTGGATTTTATTCCTTGCCCGGATACCACCCGGACCGGGCCGCTTTGCCAATGCCTCGAGAGCCGGCGGCGCTTTCGCACCGGAGGAGGTCAAGTGCCTTTACGACTTCTTCGAGCAGACGGACGTGTACGGCGTCAAAAACGGCGCAAAGCTCATGGGCCCGGGATACGAAGGCATAAAGCTCGATCCCGCGTCCTGGCTGTCCGCGCTTCCGGCGGGGTCGCTCAGCGTGACACAGGATGACGGCGGCGTCATTCGCTTTTCCGGCGTCTCGTTTACGGGCGTCGGCCTCTGCGGTGAAATGACCCTAAACGGGTTCGGTCTTTTGAAGGCGGCTGATCTTTCGCAAAACGGTCTTTCCGGGCTTACGGTCTCAAACTGCCCCCTTGCGGAGAGCGTGGTTTTCACATCAAACGGCACCGGCGCATCGGTTTGTAAGCTCGAGGCCCTCCCATCCCTGAAAACGGTCGATTGCAGCGGCAGCTCATGCGGCCTGTTCATCGTCGGCTCTCCCGCGATGGAGCTTGTGAAATGCGGCGGCGGCGTCAAAAGCGCGACTCTCTCGGATTGCGGCCTCGCCGTATTCGACGCCTGCGGCAACGGGAGCATTTCGCTCGTTCAACTCGCGGGCAGCGGAACGGAATCGCTTTCCGTCTCGGGCTGCGCGTCCCTTGAAAAGCTCGATTGCAGCTCATGTGCTCTCGAAGAGCTTGACTTGACCGGCTGCTTCTCACTGAAGGAGATCGACTGCAGCTCAAACGCGCTTGAATCGCTTGACCTTACCGGCTTGAGCGATCTGCGATATCTCGATTGCTCCGACAATTCCCTGATCGGCCTCGAGCTTAACGGCTGTTCGTCGCTCGAAAAACTCAACTGCTCAGAAAACTGCGGCCTGACGCTCGTTCGGGGCCTTGCCCCGTGCCCGCTCAAGGAGGCGGACTTTTCCTTCACACCCATCCGCGAGCTCGATCTTACCGGCATGACGGAGCTTCAAACGATGTCGGTCGCGGGGTGCGGCTCGCTCGCACGCTTGATCGCCCCTCAAAACAAGCTGACTTCACTCGATTGCACGGGGCTTGGTTCGCTTGGTGAGATAGACCTGAACGGCTGCGCCCGCTTAAACTCCGTTTCTGCACTCGGCACGTCCTTAAAGAGAGCCAATCTCAGAGGGACGGAGCGGATCGATCTGACGATACTTGCAGAGGGAGAAGGCTTATTCGAATTCTCCCTTCCGCAGTCTGGCGATGCCGTGGCTCTTGCACGTCCTTCGTCGGACGCGGCACATCTGGGTTGGTTCGGATACGACGGCGCCCTTGTGACCGATGACGCGGCCTGCCCGATCGTCGGTATTCCGGGCGGCAGCTTGACTGCGGTATTCGGCAGCGCATACCACACCGTCACGTTTACAGACGGCATTGACGGCGAGACGGTCGCGGAGATGACCGTTCGCCACGGCGACTCGCTTATACCCCCGGAGCTGCCCGTGCACGAGGGACTTGACCCCGTCGGCTGGCTGGAGGACGGCGTTCCCGCGGACTTTACCCGCATCACGCGCGATATGTGCGTGACCGCATGCTATTCTGCGGCGCTGTGCGAGGTAGTCTTCATCGACGGCATAACGCTCAGGCCTTTCGCCACTCTTACGGTCGCCTACGGCTCCTCTGTGACCCCGCCCGAGCCACCTGTGCATGCAGGCTGGCACTTTACCGGATGGGACAGGGAGCTCGATTGCATAACGGAAGATATGACGGTCTATGCGGGCTATGAAGCCGATTATGACGTTCCTGTCATCGGCGACGTCAACTGCGACGGATTCGTTACGGCGTCCGATATCTCTGCGCTGTTCGCATACGTTATGAACTCAGGCTCTTTGACGGACGGAGCGCTGATGAACGCAGACCTGAGCGGCGACGGTTCAGTAAACGCGACGGACGCGTCCCTCCTCGCCTTGAAGGTGTTCGGATCGTAAAAGGAGCGGGATAAGCCTCAGCTTATCCCGCGCTGCGCAGCCGCGCGGCTCCCGCTTAAATCGCGGGCTCCGCGCCTTGGTTTTCCTCGCCGTCCGGAGCGGCGGGGGAGGAGTCTTCTGCTCCGGGTCCCTCGTCAGCAGCGTCTTCCGACGGAGCCGGCGCGCTGCTGCCGGGCTGTGGAGCAGATCCCTCTCCGTGCTGCGCCTCGTCTCCGCTGCCGCCGTGCCTGCCGCCGTGCATTTCAGCCCTTCCGCCATCGGCCCTCTCGCCGTCCGGCATCTCCGGCCTCTCGCCGTCCGGCATTTCCGGCCTCTCGCCGTCCGGCATCTCCGGCCTCTCGCCGTCCGGCATTTCCGGCCGTTCTCCATCCGGCATCTCCGGCCGTTCTCCATCGGGCATTTCCGGCCTCTCGCCGTCGTTCGTTTCGGACCGTTCGCCGCCGTGCATCCTGTCGCCCGTGCTCCTGTCAGGCGTTCCCTTCATCTCGGTAAGCGTTTCGTTTGACTCGCCGTCCTTCGTACGGTTCGTCAGGCTGCAGCCCGTGACGAGCGCCGTCGTCAGCAGCAGCGCAAGCATAATGAGAAGTATCTTTTTCATGTTCCTGAACCATTGGCTTCGCGTTGCAAAGCCCCTTTCTTTTTGATGTTGAGCGGATGATAACACATCCGTTTTCAAAAATCCCGAAAACGCATTTTTATTCCCACCGGCGTTTCGGGTTTGCCGTTTTTTTCAAGCGAATGCCGCATTTGCGCTAACAATATACCTCCGGCCGGCGCACCGTTGCTCTTTACAATCAGCTTCTGATATGGTATGATTTCATCAAAGGTATTACCAACCCGGTGGGCCTTTGTAATCGAATCCATTCCGCCGTTCCGGGCGGGGAAGTGAGGGCTTAATGAAAAGAGTTGCGCTTATCATGGGCAGCGACAGCGACGCTCCCGTCGTAAGGAAAGCCGCCGCAGTGCTTGACGATCTCAGCATCCCGTACACAGTACATATTATGAGTGCGCACCGCACGCCCGAGCGCACGGCAAGGTTTGCCGCTGAAGCCGCGCAGAACGGCTACGGCGTTCTCGTTGCGTTTGCGGGCAAGGCCGCGCATCTTGCCGGCGTCATAGCCTCGCAGACCGCGCTTCCCGTCATAGGCGTTCCCATAAAGGGGTCGGACCTCGGCGGGCTCGACGCGCTTCTGTCCACTGTGCAGATGCCCTCCGGCATACCCGTTGCGACGGTTGCGATAGACGGCGGCGCAAACGCCGCGTGGCTTGCCGCAAGGATGCTCGCATCAAGCGACGATGCGCTTTACACAAGGCTTTTGGACGAAATGCGCAAAATGTCCGAGGCCGTCGATCTGAAGGATAAGAACTTTTCATTTGATACTTCAAAATAAAGGAGATATGAGCATGAAGAGCAGCAGCAAAGCATACGCCGAAGCGGGCGTTGACATCACGGCCGGTTACGAGGCCGTCAAAATGATCAAAGACCACGTCGCAAGGACCAAGATCCCCGGCACCGCCTCCGAGCTTGGCGGTTTTGGCGGCGCTTTTGAGCTAATGGGCTATAAAGAGCCCGTGCTCATCTCCGGCACGGACGGCGTCGGCACCAAATTAAAGCTCGCCTTCCGCATGGACAAGCATGATACCATCGGCATTGACTGCGTCGCCATGTGCGTGAACGACGTAGTATGCAGCGGAGCGGACCCCATCTTTTTCCTTGATTACATAGCCACGGGCAAGCTCGTTCCCGAAAGGATAGAGCAGATCGTCAAGGGCGTTGCCGACGGCTGCTGCGAGTCCGGCTGTGCGCTCATAGGCGGCGAGACCGCCGAAATGCCCGGCTTCTATCCCGAAAACGAGTATGACCTTGCGGGCTTCGCCGTGGGCGTTGTTGAAAAGAGCCGCCTCATGGACAATTCCTCCGTCAAAGAGGGCGACGCAATAATTGCGCTCCCCTCCTCGGGCGTACATTCCAACGGCTTTTCGCTCGTAAGGAAGATATTCGACGTAGAGGGCGACGAGCTCTTCGAGTACGTTCCCGAGCTCGGCATGCGTTTGGGCGAGGCTCTGCTCGTTCCCACCAAGCTTTACGTCAAGCCCGTGCAGGCGCTGCGCCGCGCGGTAGAGGTGCATTCGCTCGCCCACATAACGGGCGGAGGTTTTTACGAGAATATCCCCCGCGCCATCCCCAAGGGGCTTTCCGCAAGGATAGACAAGTCCGCCGTGCGCGTGCTGCCCATCTTCCGTCTCATCGCCGAACGCGGCGGTATCGACGAGCGCGACATGTTCAACACCTTCAATATGGGCGTGGGCATGGTCGCGACCGTACCCGAGGCCGATGCGGAAAAGGCGATAGAGGCTCTGCGTGAAGTCAACGTCGAAGCATACCGCATCGGTACCGTCGTCGCCTCCGACGAAGGCGTCATAATGTAAGCCGATGGAGAAGGTCAGCACAGCCGTTCTGGTGTCGGGAGGCGGCACCAATCTGCAGGCCATCATCGATTCCGCCGCAAGGGGAGAGCTTCCCTCGGTCGGGCTTTCGCTCGTGGTCTCAAACAAGGCGGGCGCATACGCGCTCCAACGCGCCGAAAACGCCGGTATTAAGCACGCTTTCATCCCGAACGGTCCTTCGTTTGAAAGCGAGCTTTCGTCCCTTCTCCGCGAAAACGGGGTGGAGCTCATAGTACTTGCCGGGTTTCTGCGCATACTCTCGGCGGATTTCATCCGCTCGTATGAGGGGCGCATCATCAACGTGCATCCCTCGCTCATACCGTCCTTCTGCGGCAAGGGCTTTTACGGCCTGCGCGTGCACGAGGCGGCGCTTGCCCGCGGCGTAAAGGTCACGGGAGCCACCGTGCATATCGTCACAGAAGAGGCGGACGCCGGGCCGATACTCATGCAAAGGGCCGTCGAGGTGCTCGACGGCGACACGCCGGAGATCCTGCAGAGGCGCGTTATGGAGCAGGCCGAGTGGCTGCTTCTGCCCGCCGCCTGCGAACAGCTTGCAAAAAAGATCCTGACACGAAACGAGGTATAAAATGAAAGACCTTTACTCCCTGCTTCGCACACAGCAGTATTCCGGCCGCGGCGTGATGCTCGGCACTACACCCAAGGGCAAGACGGCAATAGCCTACTTTATCATGGGCAGGTCGGCTTCCTCCCGTGCCCGCAGGTTCATGCGCATGGGCGACGACCTTGTCATAAAATACACCGCCGAACGCGATCCCGAGCATGCCGAGCTCATCATCTATTCGCCGCTTCGTATGCTGGGTTCAACGGTGATAGTCACAAACGGCGACCAGACCGATACCGTATACGACGCGCTGGTGCTCGGCGGCAGCTTTGAGTCCGCGCTTGCCACCCGCTGCTTCGAGCCGGATCCTCCTCACTTCACGGCGCGCATTTCCGGCCTCGTCACATTTGACGAGGGCGAGCCCTCCTTCGAGCTTTCCGTACTCAAGGCCGCTGACCCCGATGGGCTTACCTGCACCCGCCAGTTTTTCCGCTATGAAAAGCAGCCGGGCGTCGCACACTATATCCATACCTACATGGGCGGCACGAGCGTATTGAAGACCTTTGAAGGCGAGCCCCACGAGGTGGGCGTTCCCGAAGACATAGACGAGTTCACGAACGCCATATGGAACGGCATAAACGAGGACAATAAAGTTGCGCTTTACGTTCGCTTTATCGACCCCGCAACCATGGAGTACACCGACAGGCTCATCAACAAGTACGAATGAAAGGACAGAACATGAAAGAGCTTACCTTAAAGTACGGCTGCAATCCCAACCAGAACCCGGCGTCTCTTTCCATGAAGGACGGCCGCGACCTCCCCTTTGAGGTCTTAAACGGCAACCCGGGCTACATCAATTTCCTCGATGCGTTCAACTCCTGGCAGCTCGTGAGGGAGCTTAAGCAGGCGCTTTCGCTGCCTGCGGCGGCTTCATTCAAGCACGTCAGCCCCGCAGGGGCGGCGGTAGGCGTGCCCCTCTCCGACGTTATGAAGAAAAAACTCTTCGTTGAGCAGATCGAGGATATAAACGGTTCGCTCCTTGCCTGCGCGTACGCCCGCGCCCGCGGCGCCGACCGCATGTCCAGCTTCGGCGATTTCATTGCGCTTTCCGATAAATGCGACCTGACGACTGCCCGCGTCATAAAGCCCGAGGTCTCCGACGGCGTCATCGCCCCCGATTACGATCCCGAGGCGCTGGAGCTGCTCCGCACCAAGAAGGGCGGTAAGTACTGTATAATCAAGATGGATCCCTCCTATTCCGCGCCCGAGTTTGAGTCCAAGGAGGTGTTCGGCGTAACCTTCACGCAAAAGCGCAACGACGCAAAGCTTGACGGTTCCGTTCTCGAAAACATCGTCACCGAAAACCGCGACCTTCCCGAGTCCGCAAAGCGCGACCTCGTCGTCGCAATGATTACCCTGAAGTACACCCAGTCCAACTCCGTCTGCTATGCCGTAGACGGGCAGGCCGTGGGCGTCGGCGCGGGTCAGCAGTCGCGCATACACTGCACCCGCCTGGCAGGGGACAAGGCGGACAACTGGCTGCTCCGTGAGCATGACAAGGTGCTTTCGCTTCCCTTTGTCGATACCATCGGCCGACCCGACCGCGACAACTGCATAGATTGCTACATTTCCGATCATGCCGAAGACGTGCTTGCCGACGGCGAATGGCAGCGTTTCTTCAAGGTGCGTCCGGAACCCCTCACCAAAGAGGAGAAGCGGGAGTTCTTAGCCTCCCGCGCGGGGCTTGCGCTGGCGTCCGACGCCTTCTTCCCGTTCTCCGACAATATAACGAGGGCCTACCGCAGCGGCGTCAGGTATATAGTGCAGGCCGGCGGCTCAAAGCGCGACGGCGACGTTATCGACGAATGCAACAGGCTGGGCATCACAATGGTGACAAACGGCATACGACTGTTCCACCATTAATGGGGAGAAAGGAACCGTATGAACATACTTTTGATAGGCGGCGGCGGCCGTGAATACGGCATCGCGAAAAAGCTCAGAGAGGATAAAAGGGTCGGGCGCATTTACGCTCTGCCCGGCAACGGCGGCATAGAGGAGTTCGCCGAGTGCTTCCCGATAAAAGCGACCGATCTTGACGGCGTGCGCGGGTTTGCGCTTGCCAATAAGGTGGATTTTGCCTGCGTTACTCCCGACGATCCCCTCGCCATGGGCATGGCCGACATGCTTCGCGGCATGGGCATACCCTGCTTCGGTCCGTCAAAGGCCGCGGCAAGGATCGAATCCAGCAAGATATTTTCCAAGCAGCTCATGGAAAAGTACGGCATACCCACTGCAAAGGCCGCAAAGCTCGATTCGCTTTCCGACGCGCTTGGCTATATTGCAAAAACAGAGCCCCCCATGGTCGTAAAGGCCGACGGGCTTGCGCTCGGCAAGGGCGTATTCATCTGCCGCACTCGGGGAGAGGCCGTTGAGGCCGCCCGCGAGCTTATGGAAAACGGTCTGTTCGGCGCAAGCGGCTCCCGCATACTCATTGAGGAGTTCCTTGAAGGGCCGGAGGTCAGCGTTCTCAGCTTTACCGACGGCAGGACGGTAGTCCCCATGGTATCCTCCATGGATCACAAGACGGCGGGGGAGGGCGGCGTCGGCCCCAATACCGGCGGTATGGGCGTCATCGCGCCCAATCCCTTCTACACCGATGCCGTCGCGAGTGAGTGCATGCAGCGCATATTCCTGCCGACCGTCCGCGCGATGGAAGCCGAGTGCTGTCCGTTCACAGGCTGCCTGTACTTCGGCCTTATGATAACAAAGGACGGCCCCAAGGTGATCGAGTATAACTGCCGCTTCGGCGATCCCGAGGCGCAGACCGTGCTGACGCTTATGCAGAGCTCGCTTCTCGACGCAATGCTCGCGTGTGAGAACGGCACGCTCGACAAGACTCAGATACTCTTCTCAAAAGGCGCCTGCGCCAACGTGGTGCTTGCCTCCGGCGGATATCCCGGCAAGTACGAAAAGGGCCTGCCAATTCATATCGGCGAGCTTCCCGCAAACGTATCGCTCGTGCATGCAGGCACCAAAAAGGCAGACGGCGGTTTTGTTACCGCGGGCGGCAGGGTCATGAACGCGGTTGCGAACGCAGATACTCTCGAAGAGGCCGTGGCGCTTGCATACGAGGGAGCGTCCCGCGTCAATTGGAAGGATATGTATTACAGGCGCGATATAGGCGCCGCAGCGCTGGCGCAGCTTAAAAAAGCAGATCGCGCAGAATAACTGAAACGTGCCCGGAAGCCCCGAGGCTTAGGAGGTATCAATGGTATTTCGTGTTTACACCGAAAGAAGGCCCGAGTTTTCGCATGAGGAGGACTCGCTCTTAAAGCGTTTCGTTACGCTACACGGAGTCAAGGGCCTTGAACGGATCCGTCTTCTCCGCCGATACGACGTTGAAAACGTCTCGGAGGCGACTTTCACCAAGTGCATAGGTTCCGTGTTCTCCGACCCAAGGACGGAGAACGCTCTTCACGAGCTTCCCGACGGGTTCGCACACGCTTTTGCCGCCGAGTATCTGCCCGGTCAGTACGATCAGTGCGCGGATGCGGCCGAGCAGTCAATAAGGCTTATCGGTCTTGGCAGCGAGGGAGAAAAGCCCACCGTACGCACGGCAAGGGTCTATCTTCTTTACGGCAGCGTGTCCGACGACGAGGTGCGCCTTATCAAGTCCGCGCTCATAAACCCCGTCGACAGCCGCGAGGGCAGCCTTGAAATGCCCCAAAGCCTCGCCCGTACTTACGACGAACCCGAGGGTGTTTCCTTTATCGGGGGCTTCTGCGCGCTTGACGACGAGGGGCTTACCCGCCTGATCGGCAGCATGGGCCTTGCCATGGACCTTGCGGACGCAAAATGCTGCCGCGACTATTTCCGCACCGAGGGCCGCGACCCCTCCGTAACGGAGATAAAGGTGCTCGACACCTACTGGTCTGACCATTGCCGCCATACCACCTTCAACACGCATATAGACTCGGTCGAGTTCGAGGACGATGACGTGCGCGCGGCCTACGAACGCTATCTGGAGCTTCGAAAAAAGGTCGGCGACAGCAAGCCCGTCTGCCTTATGGATATGGCGACCGTAGGTGCGAAGTATCATAAAAAGGTCACGGGTCTTCTGACAAAGCTCGACGACTCAAAGGAGATAAACGCCTGTACCGTAAAGGCGGACGTCGATCACAACGGCAAAAACGAGCCTTCGCTGCTCCCCTTCAAACACGAGACTCATAATCATCCCACCGAGATAGAGCCCTTCGGCGGCGCGGCTACATGCGTCGGCGGCGCAATACGCGACCCGCTCTCCGGCCGAGGCTACGTTTATCAATCCATGCGCATCACGGGCGCGGCGGATCCCACCCGCCCCGTTTCCGAGACCATCCCCGGCAAGCTCCCTCAGCGCAGCATAGTGCGCGAGGCGGCGGCGGGCTTCTCATCTTACGGCAATCAGATCGGCCTTGCCACGGGTATCGTGCACGAGCTGTACCATCCCGGCTATGCCGCAAAGCGCATGGAGGTCGGCGCGGTCATCGCCGCCGTGCCTCAGGCAAACGTCAGGCGTGAGGAGCCCTGTGCGGGCGACTGTGTCATACTCGTGGGCGGCAAGACCGGGCGCGACGGCTGCGGCGGCGCAACGGGCGCTTCAAAGGCGCATACCGCCTCCTCGCTTGAGCTTTGCGGCGCAGAGGTGCAGAAAGGCAACGCTCCCGAAGAACGCAAGCTTCAGCGCCTGTTCCGCAACCACGAGGCGTCCCGCATGATAAAGCGCTGCAACGACTTCGGCGCGGGCGGCGTTTCCGTTGCGATCGGCGAGCTTGCCGACGGACTTGAGATAGACCTTGACCGCGTGCCCAAAAAGTACATGGGTCTCGATCCCACCGAGCTTGCGATATCCGAATCGCAGGAGCGTATGGCCGTGGTCGTTGAGAGCGGCGACGCCGATGCGTTCATCGCTCTGTGCGCCGCAGAGGGCGTCGACGCCGTAAAGGTCGCTTCCGTTACCGACAAGGGGCGCCTCACGATGTATTATAAGGGTCAAAAGGCAGTTGACCTTTCAAGGGAATTCATAGATACCAACGGCGCGGCAAAGCACACCGGCGTCCGCGTTGAAAAACAGCGCAGGTTCACCCCCGAGGACTTCCGGGGCTCCGTGCGCGAAAGGCTCTTAAAGCTTGCCGCCGACCTTAACGTATGCTCTCAGCGCGGCCTTGCCGAAACCTTTGATTCCACCGTGGGAGCAAACACCGTTCTCATGCCCTTCGGCGGCAGAAGGCAGCTCACGCCCTCGCAGGCGATGGCGGCAAAGTTCCCCGTACCGGACGGCAATACCCAAACCTGCTCGGTGATGAGTTGGGGATTCGACCCCTACGTTTCCGAGTGTTCCCCCTATTGGGGCTCCTATAACGCGGTGCTTGCCTCCTATGCAAAGCTCGCCGCAGCGGGCGCAGACCTTGACGAGTGCTGGATGAGCTTCCAGGAATACTTTGAGCGTCTCAAGACCGAGGAAAGCTGGGGCAAGCCCATGGCGGCGCTTCTCGGCGCGCTCGATGCGCAGGTCGACCTCGGCACGGCGGCTATCGGCGGCAAAGATTCCATGAGCGGAAGCTTCGAGTCCATTCACGTTCCGCCCACGCTCATATCCTTTGCGGCGGCTGTGGGCAGCGCCAATAATATGCTCTCACCCGAGTTCAAGCACGCAGGCTCCGATGTGCTCCGTCTTTCCGTCAAAAAGGACGAGAACGGGCGCTTTGCCGGCGCTGATTTCAAAAAGCTTTGCCTTGCCGTGAACGCTCTTGTCAAGCAGGGCGTCATCACAGCGGCGTTCGTCCCCGGCAGGATGGGCGCGGCGGAGGCGCTTATAAAGATGTCCCTCGGCAACGGCATAGGCGTCGATCTTGCGACCGACGACGTATTCAAGCCCGAGACCGCCTCCTTCATAGTCGAAACAAAAGGGCTTGAGCTTCCTTACGATTTCATTGCCGAAAAAATCGGCGTGACCTCCGAAAAGCCGGGCTTCCGCTTTGCAGACGCGGCTTCCGACCCCGTTTCGGACGAAGAGCTGCTCAAGGCTTACGAATCCACGCTCGAGTCCGTATTCCCCGCGTACTGCGACAATGGCCCCATGATAGAGCTGGATTGCGCCGACAGGCCCTATGTCAAGCCCTTTGGTGTTAAGACGGCGCATCCCAAGGCGATCGTCCCCGTTTTTCCCGGCACAAACTGCGAGTATGAGACCCTGCGCCGCTTCCGCGCCGCCGGTTTCGAGGCCGAACCGGTAGTCATCCGCACGGGCTCCGACGCCGCGCTCAGGCTCTCCATCGACGATTTCACAAGGGCCGTTGACGCTTCAGAGGTGTTGTTCGTTCCCGGCGGCTTCTCCAACGGCGACGAACCCGACGGTTCGGGCAAGTTCATAGCAGCGTTCCTGCAAAGCCCCGTCTGCCGCGCCTCCGTCGAAGGGCTGCTCTCGCGAGGGGGGCTTATCGGCGGCATCTGCAACGGCTTTCAGGCGCTGCTGCGCACGGGCCTCCTGCCCTATGGCAGGTTCATGGAGCCCTCGGCTCAAATGCCCGCGCTCACGCACAATGTCATCGGCCGCCATCAAAGCCGCATCGTCCGCGTCAGGGTGGAGACCAACGCGTCTCCGTGGCTCAGGAACGTTCGCCCCGGCGAGATCTACTCCGTGCCGATCTCTCACGGCGAGGGCCGTTTCGTGGCTCCCGAGCCCGTACTGCGCGAGCTTGCGGAGACGGGCCGCATCATAACGCGCTACGTCGACCCCTGCGGCAAGCCCACGATGGACATTCTCCACAACCCCAACGGCTCTTATGGCGCAGTTGAGGGCGTGTGTTCGCCGGACGGCCGCATATTCGGCAAGATGGGCCACGCCGAAAGGATAGGGGACGGCCTGTACCGCAACGTGCACGGCGTTTACGATATGAGGCTCTTCGCCTCCGCATTCGATTTCTTTAACTGATAAGGGGGTTAATATGGCAACGCTCATCGACGGAAAGGCTATCGCGCAAAAGGTCAAGGAGGAGGTGGCTCTGGGCTCGCAAAAGCTCGTCGCCGAATTCGGCGAGGAGGCCCGTCCCAACATGACGCTGGTGCTCGTGGGCAGCGACGCGGTATCAAAGCGCCTTGTCGACTTAAAGGCAAAGGACTGCGAAGCCGCGGGCATCACGCCCACGGTCATCGCCATGTCCGAGTCCACGTCCGAGGAAAAGCTCCTGCGTCTTATCGACCGGCTCAACCGCGACGATGACGTAAAGGCCATACTTTGCCAGCTTCCCGTGCCTGAGCATATCTCGACCAAGCGGCTTCTTGCCGCCATCGCTCCCGAAAAGGACGTTGACGGCTTCTCCGCCCGCATCGACTCCGACGATTACGACGTTGCCGCCTGCACTCCCGCCGCCGTCATGCGCATGCTCAGAGAGAGCGGCGTTGACGTTTCCGGCAAACACTGCGTCGTCGTCGGCAGGAGCAATATCGTTGGCAAGCCCATGGCTATACAGCTTCTCTTGAACGACGCCACCGTCACCGTCTGCCACAGCAAAACCGCGGATCTTGCGGAGCATACCCGGCGTGCCGATATCCTCATCGTTGCCGTAGGCCGTCCCCGCTTCATAACGGGCGATATGGTCAAGGAGGGCGCGGTGGTCATCGACGTCGGCATGAACTATATCGAAGGGCGCCCCGTCGGCGACGTCGACTTTGCAAGCGTTGAGCCGAAGGCCTCCAAGATCACGCCCGTGCCCGGCGGCGTCGGCCCTATGACAAGGGCGTATCTGCTCGTCAATGCATTGACGCTTGCGGAGAGGAAGACCAAATGATATTTGAGATCGGCAGCTGCACGGTCGAGATAGACGAGACCGCGACGCGTGAATACTACCGTGAGCATCCCGAGCCTTATGACTGCGACTGCGAAATCTGCCGCGCTTATATAAAGCATGCCGAAGCATTTCCAAACGAGGTCAGGGCTTTCTTTGCTTCCTGCGGTATAGACGATATGCTTTACGTTAACGAGGTTTCGGGCTTCGGAGACGACGGGGGAGGGACGATCCCCGTTGAAGGCTGGTTCTTCGCCGTCGGCTCCATGCGGGGCGGAACACCGCCGACCGTATGGCATTCCAAGCAGTACGAGATCCGCAGGGCATTTGCAAAACGGTTCGACAGGAAGCGTTATGATGAGATGCTTGAGCTCGAGCGCATTTCGGAGCTTGAAAGGATGAGCGGTGAATATAAGGTCTGCGATGGCTTTTCCGTACGGTTCTCCAACCGCTCCGACCTCGTTCCGGAGGGTTTCCCGAAAAACCGCGTGCAGATAAACTTTGAAACCGAATTACCCGATTAACGGATTTTTATACGCAAAAAAAGCCCGAAGGCCATCGCCTTCGGGCTTTTGGGTTTGCCTTATTACAGGTCAGTCCATTCGCCGGATTCAAACACGGTTATGGGAAGGTCGCCGCACTCTTCTATGAAAGCGGAAGCCGCCTCGACCTCGTCGCTCAAAACGCCGATGATAACGCGGTTTTCCTGCTCCCTTGTGCCGGTCTCGATCACACGGAAGCCGTTATCGGTAAGTATGGCGCGGTATTCGTCGGCTAAAGCTATAAGCTCGTTCAGGCTGTACTTGACGGGTGCGAAATCGGTGTACTCGGAGTAT
>JAEEGL016547102.1_pt1 | contig 48142 bp, 40 predicted proteins | sample 9134231 | NCBI WGS metagenome assembly JAEEGL01 (sample SAMN16246548, study PRJNA631951) | gut metagenome | biome: gut microbiome; feature: rumen; material: fiber-attached | host: Bos | place: Iran: Karaj | collected 2018-10 | reverse complement strand
GATCAAGAGAATACGAATTAATAGAAATATAGAAAAACTTCGTTAAGAAGTTTTTTTGTTTACAATTTTATACAAATCACAAACATACTCATTTTGCAATTGTTGACACGTATCTTTTTTGTAAATTAAAATGATATTATAGTAGAGGAATAATTATGTTAATCAATATGCAAGCAAAATAAGAAGTTTAGGATTAACAGTACATAATGCTAGACTATTAACTTCTCAAGAGGCAGAGAGTTTAGGATGCAATCTAGGATCAAGTTCTCCAAAATGTACTGGGATAGACAATGAGTTTATAAGAAATACAAACTTCTGGATAGCAGGTTTATATAATTCTAATAGTCCAAGATATATTTACTTTAGTAACATATGGTTTGAAAATGATCCAGCAACTGTTAATGAACATGGAGTAAGACCAGTTATTGAAATAAATACAAGTGATATTCCTTTATTAGATCACGAATATTTTGAAAATAAACCAATAATTGTTTATTAAAAAAACATGAAATATATTTCATGCTTTTTTAATTTTAAGAACTTTTGAAATATAAATAAAAATGTAGTACAATTACTATATGACCTTATCCAAGTATTGAATAAAAAAATAGTTGAGGTATAATTATTCATTGAGGTGTATATGTTTTATAGATTTGCTAGAATGTTAATGAAAATATTTTTTAATACTTTATATAGACCAAAAATCTATGGAAAAGAGAATATACCTAAAGATGGAAGAATGGTTGTAGTAGCTAATCATAGACATTCATTTGATATCTTGATTGTAGGTACTATGAATAAAAGAACACTTCATTTTTTAGCTAAAGATGAGTTGTTAAAAGGACCATTTGGATTTATATTTAAGTGGCTACAAATAATACCAGTAAATAGAAGAACTAAAGATCATAATGCTTTAGAAGCTGCTGAAGAAGCTTTAAAAAAGGAAGAAGCAATTGCTATTTTCCCAGAAGGTACATTTAATAAAACTGGTAATATATTAGCTCCATTTAAAATGGGTGCTGTAAAGATGGCTCATGATACAAATAGTCCTATCGTACCAGTTGCCCTTGTTAGCTCTTATAAACTATCTTTTAAAAGATTTGTTGTAAGAGTAGGTAAACCATATAAAATTAGTAGTGATGATTTAGAAAAAGAAAATGAAAAATTAATGAATAAAATTGAGAAATTGTTAAGAGAAGGAGAATAATATGGAAATTATCGACAAAATCAAAAGGCTTAAGAAACCTAATGCTCCTTGGAAAAAGTATTATCCAGGTGGAAAAGACAGCATTAAAATTCCAGAAGAATCACTTTATGATTACTTTGAAAAGAAAGCAAACGAGAATCTAGATGCTCCAGCATATGAGTATTATGGTACTACAAGAACTTATAGAGAGTTCTTAGGAGAAATTGATAGAGTTGCTAAAGCATACAAAGCAGCAGGAATTAGAAGAGGAGACGTAGTTACTATTCTAATGCCTAACACACCAGAATCTATTGCTTCATTTTTTGCATTAAACAAAATCGGAGCTATTTCTAATATGGTTCATCCATTATCTGGAGAACAAGAAATAAAATATTATATCAATTCAACAAATAGTGTAGTACTTTTATCAATTGATATGTGTTATGACAAAATAAAAGATATTTTAGGAGAAACTGATATTTATAAAGTAATCTTAGTATCAGTTAAAGAATCAATGCCTTTCTATCTAAGATGGGGTTATCAGTTAACTAAGGGTAGAAAGATAAAGAAACCAAAACATAATATTGAATATGTTTATTGGGAAGACTTTGTTAAAAATAGTCACAATTACAGTGGAAAATATGCAGTACACACTAAAGCAGAAGATATAGCAGTTATCTTACATAGTGGAGGAACTACTGGTAAACCAAAAGGAATTGCTATTAAGAATCAAAGCTTTACTTGTGTAATTGAGCAGGCAAGAGTTGTAATGCCAGATATTGGAGTAGGAGATGCAACCCTTTCTATTCTTCCAATATTCCATGGATTTGGATTACAAATATGTATTTATAAACCATTATGCTTTGGAGAAAAAGCAATTATTAGACCAACATTTGATGCTAAGAAGTTTGACAAATTATTAAAACAAACTAAACCAACAACTATCTTAGGTGTACCAACATTATTTGAAGCTTTAACTAATTCAAAAGATAAGAACTTAGATTTATCTTATCTTAAATGGTTAATAGTAGGTGGAGATAGTTTAAAACCAGCATTAGAAGAAAAAATTAATAAATTCTTAAAAGATCATGGATCAAAAACTGTTGTAACTGAAGGTTATGGTATGAGTGAATGCTTAGGACCATGTATGTTTAGTTATGGAGATAATAATAAGCAAGGTTGTATGGGAATTCCTCTTTCAGGAAACTATGTTAAAATTGTTACCCCAGGTACTCATGATGAAGTACCAGTAGGAGAAGATGGAGAAGTATGTATAACAGGACCTACATTAATGGCAGGTTATATCGATAACGATGAAGATAATAATACAACACTTCAAAAACACTCTGATGGATACACATGGCTTCATAGTGGAGACATTGGTTACATGGATAAAGATGGAGTATTCTTCTATCGTCAAAGATTAAAAAGAATGATTATTTCAAGTGGATATAATGTTTATCCATCACAAATTGAGGAAGTAATTGAATCTCATCCAGCAGTTTTAAACTGCAGTGTTATTGGAATACCTCATCCATACAAAATGCAAGTTGCTAAAGCCTTTATTGTTTTAAAAGAAGGTTATAGTGCTTCACCAATGTTAAAAAATGAAATAAAAGAATTATGTAAGAAAAATTTAGCTGTTTATTCTGTTCCAAAAGAATATGAATTTAGAAAAAGTTTACCAAAAACTCTTTTAGGAAAAATAGATGTTAACAAACTAAATGATGGTGAAGAAGAAGAGTAAAAAAATAAAGTAAAACGACTAGTTTTACTTTTTTTTGTTTTTGTGTTAAAAATAGTATGAGGATAATAAAATGAAAGAATTAAAAAGAATATTTAAATTAAAAAATATAGGTTGTGGATATTTATACTTTTATCTACATTTCATAACAGAAATAGCATGTTTCTATTTTTTAACTAAATATAGTAATGGAAATATGATAGTGTGGCTTGTACCATTTGCATATGATGCTTTAGCTTTTGTTCCACAAAGTATAATAGGTTACTTTAGTGATAAACATCCTAAAATTAATTTAAGTTTTACTGGTTTTATAATGATGTTTATTGCTTTAATACTATATGAGTATACAAAACTAAATGTCTTTATACCTTTATTTATTATTGCAATAGGTAATGCTTTAGTACATGTTAATGGAGCAGAAGTAACTTTAAAAAATTCAGAAGGGAAATTATCTCATAGTGCAATTTTTGTATCAGGAGGATCTTTTGGAGTAATAGCAGGAAAAGTATTTGCTACTTATAATGTTCCAGTATTATTTATTCTATTTTTAATAGTTACTACAATACCATTTGTAATATTAGCAGATACTTATAAGAATAGTAAAAAAGAATATAAATGCTCTAAATTTAATTATGTTGATAAAAAATTAAATCCTATGTTAGTAGTAATTCTTGCAGTGCTAGTTGTAATAATAAGAGGATATATGGGTTATGGTATACCAACTAGCTGGAATAAATCAATGTTAGAAACAGTATATTTATTCTGTATTATGGGATTAGGTAAAGCTTTAGGAGGAATCTTATCTGATAGATTTGGTATTAGAAAAGTAGCTCTTTGTTCAACACTACTAGCTATTCCGTTTTTATGTTTAGGCGATAAGATAATGTTCGTATCTCTAATCGGAGTAATGTTCTTTAGTATGACGATGTCAATAACTCTTGGAATATTAGTATCAGTACTTCCTAATAAACCGGGTCTTGCTTTTGGTTTAACTACAATAGGTCTGTTTCTAGGAACTGCTCCAATATTTTTCATTAAGATAAATCAAACGTTAAATATTATATTTATAATTATAATGTCTATACTATGTGCATATATATTACTAAGAATATTAAGGAGAGAGAAAAATGATTGATTTTTATTTTAAAGATTACTTTATAAGAGGTAATGAATGGATATTCTATTTAGTATTATTTATTGTTTTATTAATAACAGTTATTACATTTATATTAGTTAAAAAGGAATTTAAAAATGGACATAAATGATATCCCAGAAATAATGTTAAGAAGTTTATTATTTACTATAATAATTGAAATGTTAGTAGCATTAATAATTGGTATTAGAAATAAAAAAGATATAATAAATATACTTCTTGTTAATTTATTAACTAATCCTATAGTAACTAGTATACCTATAGTATTTAACGTATATTTTGGTATATTATCTCGTAATATAGTTCTTTATACTTTAGAAATATTAACTTTTTTAATAGAAGGTATTATCTATTTTAAAACAATAAAATATCGTAAAATTAATCCTTTTATAATATCATTAATACTAAATATAAGTTCTTATTTTATAGGAGAATTATTAAATAAATATTTGGTAATAATATTACATTTAAAATTTGGAATTAATCCTTTATCATTAGTTAATATTTGTGCAATTACAGGTATTTTAATATCAATTACAACTTTAATAATAATCATTATATTTAATAGGAGAAAACATGAAAAAAATTAAATATTTATTACTTTTACTATTGCTATTACCAATAAGTGTCTATGCTGATATGGCTGCGCCAGTAACAAATCCATTTTCAAATGTAGCAAAATTTATTCCCATAATAATATTGTTATTATTATCACTATTATTTTTTGCAGTTGCAATAACAGTAACAGTTATTATTATAGTTAAATATGGAAAAAAGAATAATAATATGGACAAAAAATAAAACAGAGAATAAAATATATATGGAATAAGGAGAGTGAAAAAAAGTGAAAAAATTAAAGTATTTATTAATAACATTATTACTATTATTACCATTAAATGTATTTGCTGACATGGGTGCTCCAGGATTAAAACAATATGTTGGAATTATTACAAATGAAAATGGAGCAATGATTTATGATTACAAGACAAATGGTTATAAAGAAACAGGAGAGGTAATTCCATACAATTCAGAGGTAACAGCAGAATTTGAACAAGATGATTTTACAACTGTCCAATATAATAAAAAAAGTATTACTATAAAAACATCTGATATTACACCAAAAGATAAATTTGATGATTCAGAATTAAAAGATGAAACTAAAAAAGGTATTATTCTTGCAGAAGAGGTTTCATTAAGAGAAGGACCAGCTTCGTCATACAAAGAAATAATGAAAATTAAAAAGGGTGAACATGTAACTATTCATGATTCAGTTGGAGATGGTTCATACCAATATATATCTTATAAAAATAAAAAAGGATTTGTTTATTCAGTTAAAGGAACTGTTGGAATTGAATATGGTCCAATAATTACAATGACAGGTATTGATGTAGTTAATGAAGATGGACTTTCATTAATAAATATTCCAAAATTTACTGAAGTTCAAGAAGTATATAAAACAGATAACTGGGATGGTATTCAATTCTATGTTTCATATAATGGAAAAGAAGGATACTTAAATACTAATAGATATACTGGAAATGATAACGTTATAGATCCTGGAAAAAGATTTGGAACAGCAGACTCTGGTTACGTTGAAGTTCAAGCTGGAACTAAGTTATATAAAGATATAGACGATAAAATGAATCCTACTGATGAAATTACTACTATTGAAGAAGATATTAGATTAGATGTAATCTATTATTATGGATTTCGTATGAATGAACTAGGATTTGTTGGTGGTCCTGGCACAGAATATACTATTATATATGTAGAATATAATGGAACTAAAGGATGGATTAAAATTGATGAAACTAGATATGTAGGACAACATATTCATTTAAATGAAGATTTTAAATTAAATGAAAAATATAAAACTGAAGAAGAAAAAGAAAAAGATAAAAAAGAAGAACTAAAAGAAAAAGAAAAAGAAAGAGATAAAGCAAAAGAAAGAGAAAAAGAAGCAAATAAATTAGACAACACGACAATCATTATTATGGTTATTTGTGGAACAATAGTAATTGTCGTTACAATTATTGCAATAGCAGTTGTAGTAAGTAAAAGAAGAGGTCCAAAAGAACCAAATGTTATAGGACCAGATGTACTAGCATCTACTACAATAGAGCAAGATGATGAACCTAAAAAAACGAGCAAGAAAGAATAAAGTAAATGTATGGTAAACACCATACATTTTTTATTAAAAAAATTGATTTTTTGTTTCTCTATTTTTTGATTATTTGTTAAAATATTGTTATAAATAGAAAGAGGCGCCAAATGTTAGAATTAAGAAATATTACAAAAGTATATCAAACAGAAAATTTTACTCAAAAAGCACTAGATGATGTATCAGTAAATTTTCGTAAATGTGAATTTGTATCTATATTAGGTCAATCTGGTAGTGGAAAAACAACTCTTTTAAATATAATTGGTGGTTTAGATGAATACACTAGCGGTGATTTAATAATTAATGAAACTAGTACTAAAATGTACAATGATAGAGATTGGGATACATATCGTAACCATAGAGTAGGTTTTGTATTCCAAAGCTATAACTTAATATCTCATCAATCAATTTTAACTAACGTTGAACTTGCGTTAACTCTTTCTGGTGTATCAAAAAAAGAAAGAAGAGAAAGAGCAACTAAAGCTCTAGAAGATGTTGGTTTAAAAGATCACATTCATAAAAAGCCTAGTGAATTATCAGGTGGACAAATGCAGCGTGTTGCAATAGCAAGAGCACTTGTAAATAATCCAGAAATAATTCTAGCAGATGAACCAACTGGAGCACTAGATTCGCAAACATCTCTTCAAGTTATGGATATTTTAAAGAAAGTATCAGTTGATAGATTGGTAATTATGGTTACACATAATCCTGACTTAGCTAATACTTATTCAAATAGAATTATTAACTTGATGGATGGAAAAATAGTAGGTGATTCTAACCCATACGATGGTGGTGAAAATACTTTATTAGATTTAGAACTAACTAAATTAAAAACTAAAAAAACTAAAATGAGTTTTAAAACATCACTTGCTTTATCAATGAATAACTTAATGACTAAAAAAGGTAGAACAATTCTTACTTCTTTTGCAGGTTCAATAGGTATCATTGGAATAGCTTTAATTCTTAGCTTGTCAACTGGAGTTAATGATTATATAAATGATGTTCAAAAAGATACAATGCTAAGTTATCCAATTACTATAGAAAGTAGAACTATGGATTTAACTAATTTCTTAAAAGTAGGAAAAGAAGCTAGTGAGAAGAAAAAGAATATCAATCATAAAAAAGATGCTGCCTATGGAGACAACATGATTATTAATCTAGCTAGTTCAATGACTACTAGTGTTACAACAAATAACTTAAAAGATTTTAAGAAGTATTTAGATGATAAAGATAACCCAGTAAAAGATTATCTAGGAGAGAATGGAATAGTATATTCTTATGACACAATATTTAATGTATACGATTATGATGTAGACAATACTTTAATAAACACTAATGGTAGTACTTTTACTGATAAATATGATGAAAATTCAATGATGGGAAGAGCAAATACTTACGTAGAATCTTCAGTATCTAACTCTATATTCTCTGAATTATTATGTGATAAAGAAGGCAATGTAAGTAAAGCTATTAAATCAGAATATGAATTAGTACATGGAAACTGGCCTAAAGAATATAATGAAGTATTATTAATGTTAGATGAAAATAACGAAATATCTACACCATTATTATATTATTTAGGATTATTACCCGCTAAAGAATATAAAGAAATTTTAAATGATTTAGAAAATGATAAAGACTTTAAAATAGATACTAAAAAAGTTGAATATGAAGATATTTTAAATAAAGATTATTATTTATTAACAGCTAGTGATTATTATGAAAAAACTACTAATGGATTATATAGACAAATAACTAATGAAAATACTTTAAAAGATTTAATAGATACTAAAGCTATTAAAATAAAAATAGTTGGTATTGTTAGACAAAAAGAGAAATCAAATAATAGAATAATACTAAATCCAGTAGGATACACTACTAAATTAACTAAGTGGATAATGAATCATACTGATGAAAGTGAAGTAGTAAAAAAACAAGAAGAAGATAAAGAAACAAATGTATTAAATGGATTAAAATTCTCTATAAGTTCTGATGATGAAAAAGCAGAAGAAGCTAAGAAATTTTTACAAAATTTAGGTATTACTGAAAAAGCTAATTTTGCTAAATCAATGTTATCATCTACTTATGGACAAGCAGTAAATCAAATGGGTGAAACAGAACTAGCAGGTATGTTAGATGGATATCTACAAAATCCTGATAAAAATGCTTTAATACAAATTTATGATGCCATAATATCTAGTGGATCATATGAAAAAAATATGTCTAGTTTTGGAAAAGTATATGAAGATACTCCATCTAAAATATCTATATATACAGATTCATTTGAAAATAAAAGTAATGTAACAGATGAAATAGAAAAATATAATGAAAAAGTAGAAGAACAAGATAAGATTACATATACTGACGTTGTTGGATTACTAATGAGTTCAGTAACAACAATTATTAATGCAATTAGTTATGTATTAATTGCTTTTGTATCAATATCTTTAGTAGTATCTAGTATTATGATAGCAATTATCACATATATTAGTGTACTTGAAAGAACAAAAGAAATTGGTATTTTAAGAGCTATTGGAGCTTCTAAGAAAGATGTTACTAGATTATTTAATGCAGAAACATTTATTGAAGGATTAGTAGCAGGAGCAATGGGAATTATTATTACAATATTATTAAATATTCCAATTAATATGATTATATATAATTTAACTGATATTAATGGACTAAGTAAATTACCAATAATAGGTGGTATTGCTCTAATATTAATAAGTGTAATATTAACTATGATTGCTGGTTTAATACCATCGAGAATGGCTGCTAAGAAAGATCCAGTAGTTGCGTTAAGAACAGAGTAATTCAACCTAAAGTTTAGTTAATAAACCTATAATTGATAAAATAATATTATTTAATATGTTATTATTGTTTTGAGGTGAGAGAAATGAAAAAGAATATTCATTATATTATTATGGTTATTGTATTCCTTGCTATGCTATTATTAATTTCTTTTATAATTAAAGAAACTCAAGGAATAAATAAAGAAGTTAATTTACCTAAACCAGAAGTTACAGAAGGATTAAGAGGAGATCTAGGAATAGATAAGAATATCAATGAAGAAACTATAGACAAATATCTTAATAGAAGTGATAGTGTATATCGTGATGTAAGATTGTTAAAAGATCCTGGAAATTATGAAGCTATTGGAGGAGATTCTTATTTATCTGGATTTGTAAAAGGATTTGAAGTAGTACCACTTCCATATCTAGTAAATGTTAAAGGATTACCTCCTGAAGTAGGAGATACTTATGTAGGTAAAACTTTATTTACTTTAGATGATGAAGGAAACTATACTGCTAATTATAAAGAATCAAAAGAAATACTAGAATATTTATTCCCTAAAGATAAAAATATCTTCTTAATGTGTGGTGGCGGTGGATACGCTGGCATGACTAAAAAGTTATTAGTATCTCAAGGATGGGATGAAAATAAAATATATAACACTGGTGGATATTGGTATTATAACGGAAAGAATAATATAAAAGTTAAGAATGATAAAAATGGTGATGTTACTTATGATTTTTATAAAGTAAATTATCATGATATCAATTTTGATTCATTACATGAGAATTAATATGAAAAAGATTCTATTATTACTTACAATTGTATTATTTATATTCACTGGTTGTGAAAAAGAAGAAAAATTTTATTTAGATGATAAATATTATGGTAACTATAAATTTATCGATATAGATAATAATAAAATAGATGCATTGCAATCAAGTAAAGCATCATACTTAGTATTTACATTTAACCCTTACTGTACATTCCAAAAACCATGTGATGAAGTATTTGAACAATTTATGGAGAAATATAATATTAGTATCTATAATATTCCATTTGATGAATTTAAAGAAACTAAATTATATGAAAAAGTAAAATATGCTCCATCAGTAATCGCAGTTAATAAGGGTAAAATTGTTGCTTATCTTGACGCAGAAAGTGATGAAGATTACGATAAATATCAAGATGTAGATGAATTTAAAAAATGGATTGAGAAATATGTATATTTAGAAAAATAAAGAAGACATATTTCTTTTTTTTATGGTATCATTATTAATAGAGGTGAGCAGGATGAGATTATATTCATATTATTTAAAAAAGTTAGGAAAGGTACCTTTATTTTTAGATAGGTATTTATACACACCTTGTTTATTAAGATTAAAAAAAGTAAATTACTTTTGTGGAATGGATAATGCTTCTAAAGAAATATATCCATTTAAAGAAAAGATAACTAGATATGATCATTCTTTATCAACAGCACTTCTTACTTGGAAGTTAACAGAAAATGTTGAAGCGACTATCGCAGCTTTATTTCATGATGCCAGTACACCATGTTTTAGTCATGTAATAGACTATATGAATAAAGATTATATTGTTCAAGAATCAACTGAAGAATTCCAAGAAAAAATATTAAAAAAAGATTTATATTTAAATAATTTATTAAAGAAAGATAAGATTAATATAGATAATATAATTAATTTTAAAAAACACACTATAGTTGATAATAATAGACCAAAATTATGTGCAGATAGATTAGATGGAATTATATTAACTGGAATATCTTGGACTCAAAGTATAGAAAAAGAAGATATTGATACAATAATTGATAATATAGAAATATTTACTAATGAAGATAATGAACAAGAAATAGGATTTAAAGATAAAGATGTTGCTAAAAAGGTATATGAATTAAGTGAAGAAATAAATGATTATACTCAGTCTAATGTAGATACTTATATGATGGAGTTACTGGCTAGTATTACTAGAACAGCCATCGAAGATAAGTTAATTACTTATGAAGATCTATATGATTTAAATGAAGATGAATTATTTAAAATATTTAAGAGATCAAAAAATGTAGAATTTCAAAATAATATAAATAGATTTAAAACAATGAAAAAAGAGGAGATAAAAAAAATAGATTTACCTCCGATAAAAAAGAGAAAACTAAATCCATTAGTTCAAGGAAAAAGATTACATTAAAGAATAGAAAATACTATTCTTTTTTTTATTGTTTTTTAGGAAAATAAAAACTTAAAGATAATAATGATATTGAGGAAGTGATAAACCAAAGTGAGAAAATACAACATAGTGCTGCAAGACGGAATTAAAGATTGCGGAGCATCTTGTTTATCAATGATTATAAAGTATTACAAAGGAGATGTTCCCAAAGAATACTTAAGAAGTATTACTGGTACTACTAATAGTGGAGTAAATGCCTTATCTTTAATTGAAGCAGGAAGGAAAATAGGTTTTGAAACTAAAGGAGTACATGGAGATGTTCTTAATATTGAAACGAGATTCTTACCTTGTATAGCACATGTTTTAATAGAAGGAAAATATAAACATTTTGTTGTGATTTATGAAATAAATAAAAAGAAAGATTATATAGTAATTGGTGATCCTGCTAAAGGATTAATTAAAATGAGAATTGAGTCATTTAAAAAAATATCTACCAAAAATTTTTTGTTCTTTCATTATATAAAAAAGATCCCTAAGTTAAAAACAGAAAATAAAATAAAGTTATTAGTAATAAGATTAATATATGATAATAAAAACTTAATTATTACAACAATTCTATTATCTATATTATTTATCATTTGTAGTATTGTAACTTCTTATAATATGGAATTTATTATAAATAAATCTCTTAATTTTAATTCTAAACCAAATCTTTATTTTATAATTGTTCTCTTAATATTAATTTATTCTTTAAAAAGTATTACTGAATATTATAGAAATTTACTAATTAATTATTTAAATCATAAACTGGATTATACTATTTTTGTTTCTAGTTTTTATCACATAATATCACTTCCTTATTTATATTATAAAAATAGAACAACTGGAGAAGTAATAACTAGATTAAATGATCTAAACGAAATAAAAAGTTTCATAAGTATGGCTATGATTACTTTACTAGTTGATATTTTAATGCTTATTATTTCTAGTATATTTTTATTATCATTAAATAGAGATTTAACTTTTATAGTAGGTTTAATATGTGTAATTTATATAATTATTAAAATAATAATAAATAATTTTTTGGAGAGTAATTTAAGAGAAGTAAAAGAAAATAATAGTCGTAATAATTCTTATATAATTGAAATAATAAGTGGTATTAACTCTATAAGAGGATTAAATATTATAGAAAAAGTATCTACTAAATTTTCTATCTTATTTAATAAATTATTATCATCAAGTTATAGTTATTCAAATATATTAAATTTAGATAATTTTATAACTAATATTTTTTTTAATATTATTTATTTAATAGTAATATATTTTTTCTCTAAAGATATATTATTAGGTAATTATACAGTATCTAAATTGATAACATATACAGCTCTAATTACATATTTCTTTGAACCAATTAAGAATATTTTAAATTTAGATTTTAATTATCGAAAAGCAAAAATAATAATTAATAGAATAAATGAATTATTAATGTTAGAAGAAGAATCTTTATATATGGATTCTTCCAAGATAAATATAATTAAAGGAGATATTAAAATTGATAATTTAAATTATTCTTATAATAATAAAAAATACTTAATAAAAGATTTTAGCGCAGATATTAAAGAAGGAGAAAAAGTAACCATATGTGCCCCTAGTGGATATGGAAAAAGTACTTTAGCTAAACTGATAGTTAGATATCTTGATGTACCTAAAAAGTCTATCTTTATTGGAAATAAAGATATTAATGATTTAAATTTATGGATTCTAAGAGAAAATATTACTTATGTTTCACAGAATGAATTTTTATTTACGGATACTATCTATAATAACTTGATAATTAAGAATACATGTGACGATAAAATTATAGAAAAAGTATGTAAAAATTCTCTAGTAGATGAAATAGTTAAAGAAAGAGACACTGACTTAAGTATGATGTTAGAAGAAAATGGAAGTAATATAAGTGGAGGAGAACGTCAAAGAATAATATTAGCAAGAGCTCTTTTAAAGAATAGTAATATTTATATTTTAGATGAATCATTTAGTGAAATAGATGTTGAAAGAGAAAGAAAAATAATTAAAAATATTAAGAAAGATTATAAAGATAAAACATTTATTGTAATATCTCATAGATATGAGAATAATGATTTATACGATAAAGTAATTAACTTAGAGGTAAATAATGGAAATTAGTATCTTTGAAGATTTATTTATAAATAGAATAATATCTTTAAAAAAAATATACATAGTTGTTTCTATTTTTATAGTATCTATCTTATCTATAATAATACTTAATAATAACTTATATGATTATTATGAAGGATATGCTTCTTATAATGATGGAAATTTATCTTTAATAGTATCTATTTATGATTTAAATAAAATCACTACAAATAATGAAATAATAATAGGAGGTGCCACATTTTCTTACAAAATTAATAAGATAGATAACTATTTAGAAGAATATAAAATTATTAATTTAATTGTTAATAATTATAAAGGAATAGAAAATGAAAATATAAAGTATAAAGTCATTATAGATAAAGATACAATATTAAATTATTTATTTAAAACCATAAAGGGGGAATGATTATTGAATGATTTAACAAATGATAAACTAGAGAAAATAAATGGTGGAGAATTAACTTTTTTAGGAGCAGTTGGAATAATAGTGGCCATTGTATTTATAGTCGGAGTAATTGATGGCTTTGTTAATCCACAAAAGTGTGGAGAAAATTAATGACAGATATTAATAAGGAAGAGTTATCTACAATTAATGGAGGAGAATCTATTTCCGGAACATTAGTAAGTGCAGTTACTTCAGGAATAAAAGTATTATTTGATGTTGGAAGAAGTTTAGGATCCTCAATTAGAAGAATCTCTGATAATGATTTATGTCCTCTATAATAAATTTTGTTCAAAAAAATAAGATAATAGTCCTAGGTATAATTTTTTCTCCATTAATAATGTATTTATCAAGTATATTAATTAAAGTAGTATTTAATATGGGTACATATTTAGGAACATTTGTAAGAAATATTTTTTCTTTAGTTTGTTAAAAAGAGCAGTATGCTCTTTTTTTGTTTAAAAACGTTTTTTTTTATGTTAAAATTTTAATTGGGAGGGTTTATGAATAAAAATACTAATATATTATTAGTTAAAAAAATATAGTCTTATAGTGTTTAAGTTTTTTATTAAGTAAAAAATATTTTTTTCTTTTAAGTATAATTAAAATAATATATAATATTTTTGTAGTAAATCGATAGAAATATATATTGACTAAAAAATATTGTTGAAAGGGAGTTAATAATATGGAATTTCAAAACAAAAAGGTGTTGGTAACAGGAGCTAATGGATATATTGGTTCATGTGTGGTTAAAACTTTACTAGATTTAGGTGTAGATGTAGTTGCTGTAGATATAAATGATAATAACATTGATGATAGAGCAACTATAATCAAAAGTAATATTTTTAATATTGATAATAATGAAAATTTATATGAAAAATATGGTAGACCAGATGTATGTCTTCATATGGCATGGATAGATGGTTTTGTTCATAAATCAGATAATCATATGTTATATTTGTCTTCTCATTATGCATTTTTAAATAATTTAATGGAAAATGGTATAAAACAAGTAGCAGTAATGGGAACAATGCATGAAGTTGGTTTTTATGAAGGTAAGGTTGATGAAAACACACCAACTAATCCATTATCAATGTATGGTGTTGCAAAGAATGCACTTAGAAAAGCCATCGAATTAAAAGCAGAAAGTTTAGATGTATATTATCAGTGGTTAAGATGTTTCTACATATATGGAAATGATGATAGAGCGAATTCAATATTTGCAAAAATATTAAAAAGTGCAGCAGAAGGAAAAGACAAATTTCCATTTACAACAGGACAAAATGCATATGACTTTATTGAAATTAGTGAATTAGCTAAACAATTATCTTTAGCTGTAACACAAAATGAAGTAACTGGAATTATTAATTGCTGTACTGGAGAGCCTGTTAAATTAGCTGATAAAGTAGAATCATATATCAAAGAGCATAACTTAAATATAGAATTAGAATATGGAGCTTTTCCAGATAGACCCTATGATTCAAAAATTATTTATGGTGATGCAACTAAAATTAAAAAAATTGTAAAAAAATATGAAAATCAAAAAGTTAAATAATCTTTATAATTTAAAGATTTTTTAATAGTTATTGGGAGTGTTAGTATGAAGAAATCAGGGGAATATAAAAGATTAGTTATTTTTCTGTTTTACGATAAAGAAGGAATTGTAGATTCATATATTCCTTATATGTTAAGTGACGTTAAGAAAAACGTTGATAATATTTTTGTTGTATCAAATGGAAAGATGAACGATGAAGGTAAGAAAAAACTTTCTGGAATAGCAGATACAATATTTGAAAGAGAAAATGTTGGATTTGATGTCTGGGGATATAAAGAAGCTATAGAAAAAATTGGATGGGATGAACTTTATCAATATGACGAAGTTATCTTTATGAACTATACTATTATGGGACCAGTTTATCCATTTAAAGAAATGTTTGATGAGATGTCAAAAAGAGATCTTGATTTCTGGGGAATAACTAAATACCATAAAGTTGATTTTGATCCATTTGGAATAATAGAATGTGGCTATATTCCAGAACATGTACAATCACATTTTATTGCTGTAAGAAAAAAGTTGTTAAAGAGTAAAGAGTATAAGAAATATTGGGAAGAAATGCCAATGATACACAGTTATAATGAATCAATTGCATTTCATGAAACAAAATTTACTTATACATTTGGAAATTTAGGATATAAATGGGATGTTTATGTTGATACGACAGATATGGAAGATTTAACACATTGTCCAATTATTTTTTATCCTAGTAATCTTATTATGGAAAAGAGATGTCCAATATTTAAAAGACGTAGCTTTATGCATAATTATGATGACATTATAACTAATACTTGTGGTGAACCAGGATATGAATTAATGAAATGTCTTCGTGAAAACACAAATTATGATACTAATATGATATGGGATAATCTTTTACGATGCTATGATATGAGTGTCATTAAAGATAATTTACAACTTAATTATATTCTTCCTGAAAAAAGTTTGATTGATGAAAAAGAATTTTATAAAGATAAAAAAATTGCCCTTGTTTTTCATGCATATTTTGAAGATTTGATTGATAGCACTGAAAAATATGTTAATTCAATGCCTTCTTGTGCAGATATATATATAACAACAAATACAGAAGAAAAAAAGAAGTTTTTTGAAAAAAGATTTAAAAACAATAAATTTAATAAACTAGAAGTATTGTTAATAGAAAATAGAGGACGTGATGTAAGTGCTTTATTAGTTGCGACTAAAGATTTTATAATGGATTATGACTATGTATGTTTTGCTCATGATAAAAAGGTTTCGCAAATAAAAACGGGATCAATTGGCAGAAGTTTTGGATATCATTGTTTGGAAAATCTTTTACCAACAGAAGAGTTTGTTAAAAATACTATAAAGACTTTCATGGATAATCCTAGACTTGGTCTTCTAACTCCAATGCCTCCTATTCATGCTAATTACTTTTATGTTTTAGGTAATGAATGGACACATAATTTTGAAATTACAAGACTATTAGCTGATAAATTAGAATTAAAGGTACCATTAAATCAAAATGTTTCTCCAATTGCACCTTTAGGAACTATGTTTTGGTTTAGACCAATTGGTATGAAAAAATTATTTGATTGTAACTGGCAATATAGTGATTTTCCAAAAGAACCTAATAGAATAGATGGAACAATATTGCATGCGGTTGAAAGAATTTATGGTTTTGTAGAACAAGACGCAGGTTATTATTGTGGATGGTTATTTTCTGATAAGGGAGCTTCAATGGCTGTTACTAATTATAATTATATGCTTGGTAATATTAATAAACTATTGATAGATTTTAAAATCGAAGGCCCTTATTATACGGTATATCATCAAATTGAAAATCAATTCTCTTCAATTTATCATTTAAGGAAAGCTGGTCAATTTTTCTCAAGTTCTTATCCAGATTTATTTGTAACAGCTAGTAGTGATAAAATGAAACTATATATTGATAATGGAAAAGGTTTTAATGAAGAAGATACGATTTATGGAGGAGCTTATTCAACTACTAATAAAACAAAATATGAGTTTGAAATACCTAGCAAATTTGACAAGATAAGAGAATTACGAATCGATCCTGGTGAAGATGGATATATTAAAGTAAGTGATTTATTAATTAAGATAAAGGATAAAAATGGAATTCACGAAATTAATAGAGGTTCTATTTTATCAAATGGAATAGTTAAAGGAAAAACTTATTTATTCTTAGATAGAGATCCAATGTTTATATTTAATGTAGAAAATTACAATTCAATAGTTGAAGTTAGTATTGAAGCCAATATAACTAAAGAAGTATCACAACAAGAGATATTAAATATAATATCTTCGCCAATTTCTAAAAATAGTTTAAGAAGGATTAAAAGAAAGATATTCAAATGAAAGAGTTAAAAGAACAAAGTAGTAATAATAAAAAACGATTATTCTATTTAGATTTTATAAGAGCATTTGCTACTATAATTATTGTAATTACACACTTTAATGCTCTTTTTCTATATGAAGTTTATCGTCCTGAATTAGCAGTTGGCTCTGCATATGTATTTAACATTTATATTGGTAGTTTTGGTGTATCTCTATTTTTAATTATTTCAGGTGCTTCTCTTATGTATGTTTATCAAGATAAATTGGGTAAAAGTATGAGCATAAAAGAGTATTTTATAAAAAGAATAAAAAAATTATATCCTATGTTTTGGATTGCTTATTTTATCACAATGTGTATAGGTATAATTCAGTATGGAGAAATATTTATAAATAGATCTAATGCACCTAAATTTAATTTTATTTATTCGATACTTGGTTTAGATGGTTATTTAACAAGTTTTGGAATTAGAACATTTTATATTGTAGGAGAATGGTTTCTAGGATTTATTATAATTTTTTATTTGATTTTTCCAATTCTTTTAAAGCTAGTAAAAAAATTTCCTAAAATTACCTTACTTTCTTTAATAATTATTTATGCTATAAGTTTAATTTATATTAAAAATGATTATATGTTACCAGTAAGAATTATAGAAATAGTATTTGGTATGTATCTTATATACTACAATAAAGATGTAAAATGGTATTTTGCATTAATTAGTTTAATATTTTTAATTATTAATCAATTGTTTAATTTGCCAATTGATTACAACTTAAAAGTAACAACTATTGGTATATCTGCATTTACATTTCTTATATATGTTAGTAATTATTTACAACATAGTAATATTATCCAAAAAATATGTAGTATTATATGTAAATACTCATATGCTTGTTTTATAATTCATCATTGGGTTATATATCAAGTGATTGCCAAGACTAATTTATCGTTAATTGGCAAGGCACAGTCTTATATGATTTTTATCAGTTGTTGTGTAGCAATAATTATAGCGTCATATATTTTACAAGCAATAACTGATAAGTTGACAAGTACAACAAAAGATATTATGAAAAAAGAAATTAAAGAGGAGTAATCAATTTAATTGATTACTCTTTTTTTATTTAAAAATGCTTAATTTTGTTGACAAAACAATATTTAATGATATATTAAACATAACAAAAAAAAGAGTTTATCGCACAATATTTGCAGTTAAAGTTGCGCATATATTGTACAAGTTAAATATGAATAGATATATTTGTAGTTAAAGTTGCACAAATATTGTAATAATTGGAAATATTGTCATTAAAACATTATTTCCTTTTTTGTTTTAATGACAACTACAAATATACCATCATTTATTTTGGACAGTTGAACTTTATTTGGAGAATGTTGTGTTGAATAATATTCTCCATTTTTTGTTGTTAGTGAGTAGGAGGAGTTATGAAAAAAGCAATTATCGCTCTTAGTGGTGGAATTGATAGTGCGGTTGCAGCAGCTATCGCAAAAAAAGATGGATACGAATTATATTTTTTAACTGTTAATTACGGTCAAAAAAATGTAAAAAGAGAATTAGCTAATTCCAAAAAATTAGCAAAATTTTTCAATGTAAAAGAACATAAGATCATTGACATGAAATGGCTAGGAAGTCTAGGAAGAAGTTTGATTACTGATGGTGATATTAAAGAAGGAGATTCTGCTGATGATTTAATCTATGTTCCTAATAGAAATTCGTGTATTATTTCAGCTTGTGTTGCTTGGGCTGAAGTTATTGAAGCTGAAGCAATTTATACAGGAAGTGAAGCAGGTCCTTGGATTTGCCCTGATAATAGTCCTGAATATTATGAAAGAGTCAATGATTTAGTTTCTATTAGTACTAAATTGACTAAAAATTTAAAAGTTATTGCTCCATGTAATTACAACAAAAAAATAGATGATATTAGATTAGCTCATGAATTTGGTATTCCTTTTGAATACACTTGGACTTGTGTTGCTAGAGGGGATAAAGCATGTGGAAAATGTGAACCTTGTAGAGGAAGAAGAGAAGCATTCAAAAAATTAGGAATAGAAGATCCTATTGAATATGACAATTAGGAGGAATTATGTACTACGTTAGAAAAAGATTAGAAATAAGTGCTGCTCATAACTTAAATTTAAGCTATAAAAGTAAATGTGAAAATTTACATGGTCACAACTGGATAATTGAAGTTTACTGTAAGAGTGAAAAATTAGATAAAAATGGAATGGTAATAGATTTTACTATTATTAAGGAAAAAATAAAAGAAAAATTAGATCATAAATATTTAAATGAAGTATTAGATTTTAATCCTACAGCTGAAAATATTGCAAAATGGGTATGTGATGAATTAAGTCCATTCTGTTATAAAGTTGAAGTTACTGAAAGTGAAGATAATACTGCTATTTACGAGGTTCAATAATGTTTGTTAATGAAATATTTTATAGTATAGATGGAGAAGGATTAAGAACAGGTGAATTAGCTGTATTTATAAGATTATCTGGTTGTAACTTAAAATGCTCTTATTGTGATACTACTTATGCTTTAAAGAAAAGTTCTGGTACATTTATGAGTATTGATGAAATATTAGATAAAGTATCATCATATAAATGTAGAAATATTACTCTTACAGGAGGAGAACCATTACTTTTTTCTGAAGCAGAACAGTTAATAGATGAATTAATTAAAAATAAGTATAAAGTTAATATTGAAACTAACGGTTCTATAGATATTTCTAAATATTTAGGAAAATGTTTAATTACTATGGATTATAAATTACCTAGTAGTGGAATGGAAGATAAGATGATTCTTTCTAACATTGAAAAATTAAAGAGTAATGATGTTTTAAAGTTTGTTCTTGAAGAATCAGATTTTCCTAAAATAGAAGAAATACTTAATACTTATAAAATTAAATCATATATATATTTAAGTCCTATATTTGGAAAAATTGAACCAGAAAAAATAGTTGAATTTATGAAATATTTAAATTCTAAAAATATTAATACTAACAAAATTAGAGTTCAAGTTCAATTACATAAGATTATATGGGATCCTAATATGAAAGGTGTTTAAAATGAAAAGTTTTAATTTAGAATTGATTGAAGAATCTGTTAGAAATATCTTAATTGCTTTAGGTGAAGACCCAAATAGAGAGGGGTTAGTAGATACTCCTAAGAGGGTTGCAAAAATGTATGATGAAGTACTAGAAGGCATGAAATATACTAACGATGAAATTGCGGAAATGTTTAGCAAGTGTTTCGTTGAAGATTATGATGGAATGATAATTGAAAAAGATATTCCAATATTTAGTTATTGTGAACATCATATGGCTCTTATGTATAATATGAATGTTTCTATAGCTTATATGCCAAAAGGTAAAGTAATTGGATTATCAAAAATGGTTAGAATAGTTGATATGGTTGCTAGAAGACTTCAGTTACAAGAAAGATTAACTAAAGACATTGGAGAAGTTATTATGAAAAGTTGTGGTACAGATAGTGTAGCAGTTATTGTATCTGGAGAACATTCTTGTGTAACAACAAGAGGTATTAAGAAAAATGGAGAAAAAACTGTAACTACGTATTATACTGGAGATTTTAAAAAGAATAATAATTTAAGAAAAGAATTTTTGGATTCTATAGGTAAATAAAATGGACAAATTATATGATGTTATTTCTTATATTTGGGGTATTCCCTTAACTTTATTTATTGTAATAGCAGGTTTATATTTTAGTAAGTGTGCTAACTTTATACAGATAACGGGAATAAAAAAAATATACAAGAATACTTTTGGAAAATTAAAAAATTTTAAAGACGAGTCATATAAAACGATTACTTCTGTTTTAGGTGGTACTATTGGTACGGGTAATGTAGCTGGTGTCGCTTCAGCAATCGCTGTTGGAGGACCGGGAGCATTATTCTGGATGTGGATAATTGCACTATTTAGTATGGCTACAAAAATGGTTGAAGTTACAATGGCTGTCCATTATCATAAAAAAACTAACGATGATTATGTTGGTGGACCAATGTACTACATTAAGCATATTGGTAAGAAAATTGGACCTGTTTTATCAGGAATTTATGTAATCTTTTTATTAATATATGTTTTATGTGATTCAGGCTTTGTTCAAATGAATACAGCAGCAACGTCATTATTAGATACATTTAAAATTGATAAAATAGTTGTAGCTATAATATTAATTAGTATTGGAATTCTAGTTGTATCAGGTGGATTAAAAAGAGTTAGTTCTATTTTAAAAAGATCTGTTCCAATAATGTTTATTTTTTACTTTATTATTAGTCTTATAGTAATAATAATTAATATTAAAAATATTCCTTCTGGAATAGCTGATGTTCTTAAATATGCCTTTTCTCCTGCGCCTGCTTTAGGAGGATTTGCTGGAGCTTCAGTAATTGATGCAATTAGTAAAGGAGCAGCTAGAGGAATATTCGCTAACGAAGCTGGAACAGGTACATCTACAACTGTACATGCAACTTCTAAAAACAATCCAGTTGTTCAAGGCATGTGGGGTATGGTAGAAGTATATATAGTTAGTTTTATAGTTTGTACTTTAACAGGATTATTAATTATAAGTTCTGGAGTATGGACAAATGGATTAGATGGAGCACCTTTAGTTTTATCAGCATTTCATTCAGTATTTGGTAATATAGGTAAATATATTTTATGCTTCGTAATTGTAACATTTGCTTGTTCCACATACATTGGTTTCTTCTTTGAATTTAGCACTTGTATGAAATACATTTTTGGAGACAAGATATTTAAATATTTAAAATGGATATATGTATTTCCAATAGTATTTGCAGTATTTTTACCAATTGAAGCTATTTGGTCTTTAGCAGATTTAACTGTTGGATTTATTGTCATACCAAATATTATTGCTTTATTTATACTAAGTAAGAAATTTAAGGAGTTATTTAAAAAATATGAAAAAATATAAAATAACGGTTGTAGTTTGCGTAGCAGATGATGTAAGAATAAAAAAGTTTTTAGATAGTGTTAACGATTATTGTGAAGTATTAGTTGTTTTAAATGGAGCAACTAAAGAGGTTACTAAAATAGTTAATGATTATAAGAAAACTAAAAAATTTGAATTAAATACTATTTCTATAGATGAAAGAAATTTAAGTAAATCTAGAAATGTTGGAACAATTAATGCCAAATACGATAAAGTAGTATTTTATGATAGTGACTGTGTTATGGTTGATGGAGCATTAGAAAAATACGATAAATACTTAGATAAGTATTTAATTGTAGATGGTGCAGTAAAGTTTAGAGATGATAACTTCCAAAGTAAGATAGTCAGTGTAATGAGGTCGATGGGACTTCCTGGTTATGCACTATGTCCATCAATTGGTCTTAATAGAAAAGTAAAAGAAAAAGTAGATTATTACTTTGATGAAGATATTAAATGGATAGAAGACTCTGAACTAAATAACAGATTAAAAAAACAAAATGTAGAAGTAGGAATAATTGAAGATCTAACTTGTATTCATGATAATTTATCATTTAAACAAGATTTAAGATCAGCATATAGATATGGACAAGGTGTAAAAACTGCAGCTAATAAGAATTTACATAAGAAAAGACCTACAGCTAATTGGATGTTAATTGGACCATGTTTTAAGAAAAGATTCTTATCTGGGTTTTATTCAATAATATGGAATATAGTTTATTGTGTAGGTTATTATAAAACAAAATAAGGAGGGTTTTATGATTGTTTTAGGAATTAATGGTTGGACAGACAGAGGACATGACGGCGGTGCGAGTTTAATAGTAGATGGAGAATTAAAATATGCATTAGAAGAAGAAAGATTAAGCAGAGTAAGACATGCATATGATAGTGTTCCAACTAACTCTATTAAAAAAGTATTAGAAGATGAAAATCTTACTATGGATGATGTAGATAGTGTAATAGTAGGATGGGATTATGAAAAACTATATCAAATGTTTAATCAAAAATTTATTAGTAAAGAAGAATATTCAAAGTATCTATTTGGTAGTGAAAAATATGCAAACAAAATTATGTATATGAATCACCATTTAGCACATGCTTATAGTACTTTTTATCCATCTAATTACGATAGAGCATTAGTATTAGTAATTGATGGACAAGGTGAATATATGGGTACTTCGGCTTTTCTATTTGATAGAAAAGAAAAGAAACCAAAACTTCTTATGGAAACACCAGTATCTTTAGGATACTTCTATTCAGGAGTAACTTTACAAATAGGATTTCATGGTGGAGAAGAAGGAAAGACAATGGGATTAGCAGCATATGGAGAACCAGTATATTATGAAGCATTAAAAAAATTAATTCATTTAGATGAAAATAATAATTTAGTATGTCCATTTAGAATTGCTAAAGTAAGTAAAGATGAAGAAGAAGCCACTCTTGAAAAATGGGAAGAATTATTAAGTGAAATATTACCAAAGAGAAGTGGAAGAATAAAAGAAGTAGATGAAGAAATAATACCTTATGCAAATTTAGCAGCATCTGCTCAAAAGTTATTAGAAGAAATATTAACAACTCTTGTTACAAAATATACTAATGAATATGATGTACATAATGTATGTCTAGCTGGAGGAGTAGGACTAAACTGTCCAAGCGCATCAAAGATTGAATCTCTTCCAAATGTTGATAAAGTATTTGTACAACCAGCAGCTAACGATGGTGGAATATCTTTAGGAGCTGCTATCGCTGGAGCTGTTAATCTTGGTGAAGATGTAAGAATCGAAATGATTCCATATCTAGGTCCAGAATATGATTTAGCTAGTATTGAAAAAGCTTTAAAAGAGAAAAATTATGAATATAGAAAATGTGACAACATTGAACAAGAAATAGCTAAATTATTAAATGATAATAAAATAGTAGCTAACTATCAAGGAAGATTAGAATTAGGACCTAGAGCACTTGGTAACAGAAGTTTATTAGCTTCTCCAAAAGATTATGAAATGCTAGTAAGAATGAATACATTAAAAGGTAGAGAAGTATGGAGACCACTTGCTCCAGCAGTATTATATGAAGAACAAGATAAATATTTTGATTCAAATATTTTTGCTCCTCATATGACAAAGAACTTTAATGTTTTAGAAGATAAAAAAGATGTATTAAAAGCTATTACTCATGTAGATGGAACAGCAAGAATACAATCTGTTACAAAAGAATATAATGAAAGATTCTATAATATAATTAAAGAATTCTATAAGTTATCTAATATACCTGTAGTAATCAATACTTCATTTAATGTAAAAGGTGAACCAATCGTCTGTACACCAGAGGATGCTATTGATGGTTTTGAAAGAATGAATTTAGACTATTTAGTATTAGATAAATGCCTAGTAAAAAGAAAGTAAATAAAGATTCACAGATATACATAAACTTGACAAACTAGTACATTTGTGCTATAATATGCGCAATATTTAGGGGGTAGAAATTATGTATATTGAAGAAAAAAATCCAAATCCAACAAAAGATCAACATTTTATGAAAGATGAAAATATTTTAAATGATGTTTATGAGACTGCCAGCATTAAAGATGGAGAGTTAATTGTTGAAATAGGTGGTGGAGAAGGTGCACTTACTGATCACTTAATAAAAGGAAACAATTATGTAACAGTTATCGAAAATGATCCATTTTATGCTAGTTATTTAAAAGACAAATATAAGGATGTTCCAAATGTAAAAGTAATCGAAGGTGATGCACTAGACTTTGATTATACTGGTTATGATAGACTAGTTGCTAATTTACCTTATACTATTACAGAACCTTTATTAGTTAATTTAGCAAAACAGGGTGTATTTAATAATAGTAATAAAGATTATAAAAATAATTCTAGTTTAAAAAGTGTAACTTTAATACTATCACAAAATTCTGTAAGAAAATTAGTTGCACCTGTTCAAATTGATCATCATGAAAATTATGAATTTGGAATAATGGGAGCTATTGGAAAAGCAGAAACTGATATCGATATAGTTGAAGCAATTCCAAGTAGTGCTTTCTATCCAGAACCTGCTGTAACATCATTCTTAGTAAATTTAACACCAAAGAAAACAAAAACAACTGTAGATAGAATTTTAACAGAAATGTTAACAGATAAAAAGGATAGAAAAATATCAATTAGAAAAGTATATTCTCAAATGCTTGCTCAAGGAAAAGTATATAAAGTATCTAAACATAAAGATCATATGAATGATATTGTATCAATTAAAATCACTTCACCAATTATTGAAAATGCTAATATATATGATTTAAATAATTCACAAATATCTCATTTAGTTCAAGATTTAATAAGAAATGATAAAAATATTAAATCAAAAAGATTTGATAGACGTATGGATGAAAGAGATTATCGTGTTGGTAGAAATATAACAATAGATGAAGATTATTTTGAAGAAGATTATGAAGAAGTAATTAGACCACAAAGAAAATATGATAGCAAATATGATTATATGTATGATGCTACTAGATACAATGCCCTATTAATAAGAGGATTAGAAAACTATTCTAGAGATGAACTACAAGAATTATTAAAAACAGGATATAAAGAAGAAAAAACTTTAAAATTAGGTTAATGTAATAAGAAAGCTTTTTAAGCTTTCTTTTTTTGTTAGTATAGTCTATTTTAATTAAATATGTTATAATCAGTTAGCGGAGGATGATAATATGAGATGTAATAATTGTGGAACTGAAGTAAAAGAAGGACTAAGATTTTGTCCAAATTGTGGTTCAGAAATGCCAGTACAACCAGTACAACCAAAGAAGAGTAATACAGGTTTAATCTTAGGTCTTTCAATCGGTGGAGGATTCTTATTCCTAAGCTTTATTTTTGCTATAATCTTTATATTCTTTATGGCTTTTTTATCAATTTATCTTGGTGATCTTGAAACACATACACATGAACCATATGAACCATATCATTATGATTATGATTATGACTACGATTATGATTATGATTACGATGATGACTATGACTACGATGACTTCTTTGATTATAATAATAAAAAAGAAGAAGACTATACTATAGAATTTAATAATTTTGAAGTAGATGCTCCTGATGACTATAAATATGATTATCAAACAGTAAATGATGCTAGTCACTTAGTATTACAAAACAATAGTTCTTTTGGAATAATAGATATTTATTTTATTGATAATAAATATGATTTTAATGAAGTATATTCTTCTAAAGATGATTTAACAGATAAGTTAAAAGAATTAGGATATTCATTAGATAAAATGACTTTTGATAGTATTAATAATGAAGCAACTATAACTATTGAATATTCTAAAAATAATGATAAATATTATTCAGTATTAAGAAGTGTTAATGATAAGACAGTAGTAGTAACTTATGTATATAGTTATTTTGATAATAGTAATAAAGTAAAAGATGTAGTTAAGGATATAGCTTATTCAGTAAGAAAAGAAGATCATGCAGTTGCTAATGAAAAAGACGAATCTAAGATAGTTATTAATGCTAATAAATTAAAAAATATTATAGATTTTTCAGATATTATATAAAAAAAATAATATCTTTTTTTTTATTCAAAATTTGATAATTATTGAATTTGTATAGCTATTCTTGTATAATGAAATTAATATTATATAGGAGATTAGGTATGGATAATGTAATTACAGGTATTGAACTTGGTAGTGACAGTATTAAAATAATTGTTGCCGAATATATTAATGAAAAATATCATATTTTAGCTTCAGACTCTGTAAAATCACAGGGGATTAAAAGAGGTCTAATTGAAGATATGAGCCTAGCTCTTGAATCTTTAAAAAAAGGTTTAGATAATATTGAAAAAATATTAGGTACAAGAATTAAAAAAGCTGTAGTAGTTGTTCCCTCTAACGATCGAAATTTATCTGTTGTTGAAAGTAAGATTGATATCGATGGATATGTTAGAGGAGAAGATATTTCTAGAGTACTAGAAGAAGCTTCTTTAAATAAAGTACCAGAAGATTATGAATTAGTATCAATAGTACCAATTATATTTTGTGTAAATGATATTAAATATACAATGACTCCTAATGGTAGTGAAGGAAATACACTAAGTGTTAAAGCACTTTTAGCAGTAGCACCAAAGAAACAAGTATATAGCATATTAAAAGTTGTTAGTGATGCTAAAGTAGAAGTAGTAGATATATCATTTGGTTCTATCGGAGATTATTATATAGAAAAAGATGATGAAAAAGATAAAGATGTTGGCGCTATAATAAATATAGGTTATAATAAGACTAATATTTCTGTTTTCAATAAAGGAATATTAATTAAAGATTCTATAATTAATCTAGGAAGTAAAAATGTTGATAAAGATATTTCTTATGTATATGAAATTGATATAGATGAATCTAGAAAATTAAAAGAAGAACATGGAGTTGCTACTAGAAGATTTGCTGATGTTAATGAAAATATTGAATTTACTAATATAGAAGGTAAAAAAATATCTATAACAGAATTAGACTTAGGAGAGGTTATAGAAGCACGTTTAGAAGAACTATTAGAACTATCTAAAAAAGAAATAAATAACTTAACAAACAGGAAAATAAGTTATATAATTGTTACAGGTGGTATTACGGAACTTATGGGCTTTAATAGCTTAGTTGAAGATTCTTTAGGTATCGATGCTAAAGTAATGACACTTGATACATTAGGAGTTAGAAACAATAAATTTTCTAGTTGTATGGGTGTAATAAAATATTATTGTAGTAAGATGCTTTTAAGAGAAAAACGTACCACAATGATTAATAGTGAAGATAAAGAAGAAATTTTAAATAATAAAAGAAGCATGATGGATTTATACATTGATATTGGGAAAGAAGACCTTACCGATAATAAGGAGGAATAATATGAATAATGCACTTGAAATGGATCAACTTGCAAAGATAAAAGTAATAGGACTTGGTGGTGGCGGAGGAAACGCTATCAACAGCATGGTAGAATCTGGAGTAAAAGGTGTTGAATTTATTTCAGCAAATACAGATTTACAAGTTCTAAATACTTCAAAAGCTGAAGTTAAAATCCAATTAGGAAAAAATGGACTAGGAGCTGGTGGAAAACCAGAAATAGGTAAAGAAGCTGCTATTGAAGCAAAAGATGAAATTGAAGAAGCTCTAAAAGGAGCAGATATGGTATTCATCACTTGCGGAATGGGTGGTGGAACTGGATCTGGTGCTGCACCTGTAGTTGCTGAAATTGCTCAAGGACTTGGTGCTTTAACAGTTGCTATAGTAACAAAACCATTTACATTCGAAGGTAAAAAGAGAATGCAAAATGCTTTATCTAGTTTAGAAGAATTAAAAAAGCATGTAGATACATTAATAGTTATACCAAATGATAGATTAAGAGAAATTATTGATAAGACTACTCCAATGCTTGAAGCATTTAAAGAAGTAGATAATGTACTTCGTCGTGGTGTTCAATCAATAACGGATTTAATCGCAGTAGTAGGTTTAGTAAACTTAGATTTTGCTGATGTTAAAGGAGTTATGGAAAAGAGCGGTAACGCTATTATCGGTATCGGTATTGGTATGGGTGAAGAAAGAGCAATCGAAGCTGCTAAACAAGCTGTATCATCTCCACTTCTTGAGACAAGTATTAGTGGAGCAACAGATGCTATTATCAATATCACTGGTGGACTTAACTTAACACTTTTCGAAGCTGAACAAGCAGCAGAAGTTGTAAGAGCAGCAGCTAACACTGATATAAATACAATCTTTGGTTCAGTAATCAATGAAAACTTAACTGATGAAGTAATAGTTACAGTAATTGCTACTGGTTTTGATAAGAATGAAAAAGCTAAAGAAAAGAAAGAAGCGTATGAGAAAGTTTCTGCACTTCCTCCAAAAGTTGAAGTAAAAGAAGAAACTCCAATTACTAGAAGAACAAAAGAAGAAGAAAAATCTTTAGAACCAGTAATAGAAACTCTTAATGAACCAGATGATGGAAAATATGAATTACCACCATTCTTAAGAGATAGAAATTATTAAGATAAAAAACTATATTGTAAATAAAAGGAATAATGAAAATTATTCCTTTTTGTATAGTATAATTATTATAAATTCATGTTATAATTATATAGAATGGAGATATAAGATGGCTAGAAGAAGAAAACGTAGAAGACAAAATAGTTTTGAATATGGTTATGTAGTAGTAGCTTTACTATTATTAGTACTTCCAATATTAGGATTCGGTTTTGGTTCACCTTTAGGACCAGTTGGAGAAATAGTAAAAAAGATAGCAGTTTTTTTAGTTGGAATGTACTATTGGTTATTCTTAATATTAGTATTTTTAATAGGTGTTTATTTACTATTTAAAAAAGAATTACCATCAACAGGTAATGCTGGGAAAATAGTAGGTATAATTATCTTTATTTTAGGATTACTTGCTTTTTCTCATTTATCATATATTGAAAAAGGAAGTACATTTGATAGTGTATTAAGTGCAACTTGGGAAAATCTTAATGTAGTATTTAAAGCAATTAATGAAAGTAAACCATTTAATGCAAGTGGAGCAGGTATTTTAGGATGCTTAGTTGTATGTTTATTTAATCTTTTATTTGATAAGACAGGAACTATGATAGTATCTATTGTCTTTATGGTGGCAGGATTCTCATTCTTTACAGGTTTTTCTATAGTAGATTTCTTAAAGACTAGTGTAGAAGAAGGAAAAGAAAAAATCTTAAAGAATAAAGATAAAAAAGATAAAGAAAAAGAAGAATCTCAATTAATAAATGGTATAGATGAGAAAAAACCAGTCATTATTAATGATAACAATGCATCTAAAGAGGAACAACCTAAGTTAGTAGTATCTTCGATTGAAGAATTAGAAAAAATGAATAATGAAGTTAAAGAAGAAAAAAGTGATATAGAAAAATTCTTAACTGAAGATTATAGTGATGATGATAATGAAAATAAACCAAAACCTGTTATTAACCATAATTATAAGTTACCAACTCTAGATTTATTAAATAAACCTAAAAAGAGTGCTAATAAAACTGATAATGAACAAATTGAAAGAAACATTAATACTTTAGAAGTAACTTTAAGAGAATTTGGTATTATAGGAAAAGTAGTTGAAGTAAACAAAGGACCAGCGGTTACTCAGTATGAAATGGAAATTCAAAAAGGTACTAAATTAAGTAAATTATTAAGTATCAATAAAGAAATCTCTTTAGCTTTAGCTAAAAAAGATGTAAGAATAGAAGCACCAATTCCTGGTAAAAGTACAGTAGGAGTAGAAATTCCTAATGATTCAATTGATGCAGTTTCCCTAAGAGAAATTTTAGAAAATATACCTGAGAATAAAGTTAAAAGTAAATTACTTGTAGCTCTTGGTAAAAATATCATGGGTAAGAGTAAATTCTGTGAAATAGATAAGACACCACACCTTTTGGTAGCAGGTGCTACTGGATCAGGAAAATCTGTATGTATCAACTGTATTATTTGTTCAATTTTAATGAGAACAAAACCAGATGAAGTAAAAATTGTTTTAGTCGATCCAAAGAAGGTAGAATTATCTAACTATAATGGAGTACCGCACTTACTAATGCCAGTTGTTAATGATCCTAAAAAAGCCTCTGTAGCTTTACAAAGAATCGTTAACGAAATGGAAAATAGATATGATATTTTTAGTGAAAAGAATGTTAAAAATATCGCGGGTTACAATGAATGGGTAGAAAAAGAAAATCAAGTTAGAGCTGATGAAGATAAAATACCTAAGATGCCTTATATTGTTGTAATTGTAGATGAGTTAGCTGATTTAATGCTTGTAGCTAGTAAAGAAGTTGAAGATTCAATTATGAGAATTACTCAAATGGCAAGAGCAGCAGGTATCCATTTAATTATTGCAACACAACGTCCATCAGTAGATGTAATAACTGGTGTAGTTAAATCTAATATTCCTTCAAGAATCAGTTTTGCTGTATCTAGTCAAATAGATTCAAGAACAATTTTAGATATGTCAGGAGCAGAAAAACTATTAGGTAAAGGAGATATGTTATTTTTACCTATGGGTGAAGGAACTCCAGAAAGAATTCAAGGAGCATATGTTTCTGATGAGGAGATAGCAAGAATAATAGATTATACTGTTAAACAACAAGTTGCTCAGTATGACGAAAAATGGACTAATCTTGATGCTGCGAAAGATCAAGGAAATGCTGGAGGAGAAGTAGAAGTAGCACCTGATGACGGAGATGATGATTTATATAACGATGTAGTAGAATTTGTTATTACTAGTGGAAAAGCTTCAGCATCACTTCTACAAAGAAGATTCAAAATTGGTTATAATAGAGCAGCTCGTTTAGTAGACTTATTAGAAGAACGTGGTATTATTGGACCACAAAATGGTTCTAAACCAAGAGAAGTTTTAGTTAAATTAGATAATAATATTGGTGAAGAGTAGGAGGATTGATAAAATGCCAACACCACACATTAATGCAAATGAAGAAGATATAGCTAAATATGTTTTAATGCCTGGAGATCCTTTAAGAGCTAAGTATATCGCAGATAATTTTCTAGAGGATGCAAAACTAGTTAACACTACTAGAAATATGTATGCCTATACAGGTAATTATAAAGGAAAAAGAGTAACTGTTTTCTCACATGGAATGGGTATTCCTAGTATAGGTATTTATGCATATGAATTATTTAAATTCTATGGAGTAGAAAAAGCTATTCGTATTGGTACTTGTGGAACTAATAATAGAGATATTAGACTACAAGATGTTGTACTAGCAGAATCTAGTTATAGTTTAAGTACATTTCCTCTTCAATTAGGTGGAGAAACTGACAAAGAATATGCATCAAGTAAAGAATTAAATGATTCTTTAAGTAATACAGCAGAAGAGTTAAATATTCCTATTCATAGAGGTAGAGTATTAACTAGTGATGTATTTGATGTTTACTGTGATGATCATGAAAAGTTTTTAAGTAATTTTCCTGAACCAGAAAGCTTTTTAGCAGTTGAAATGGAAAGTTTCTGCTTATTTTACTTAGCTAAAAAATTAAATAGAGAAGCAGCATGTTTACTAACAGTAGTAGATTCTCCATATGACAAAAGAATAGTAACAAGTGAAGATAGAGAAAAATCACTTAATGATATGATAAAGGTGGCTTTAGAAACAATAATAAAATATTAGAAGTAGGTGATAAAATTGATTACAAAAAAAATAGAACTAGATAATTATAATTTACACTTGATTAAATTAGAAACATTTAAAAGTGTAACTATCGATTTTAAATTCAAATATTTTTATGAAAAAGAATCATTACCTGCTTTAAATTTTTTATCAGAAATTTTAACTTTTACAAACAAAAAATATAATAAAAGAAATGATTTTGTAAATGAACAGATGGATTTATATGATTTAGAATTAAATTCATCTTTTTATACTAAAGGAAAAAATAGTTTTATAGATGTAAGTGCAAGAATGCTTAATGAGAAATATACAGAAAAGAATATGTTTAATAAAGTATTAGAATTTATGAGTGAAGTAATCTATAAACCTAATATTGATAATAATAAATTTGATTCTGAAAGTTTTGGCATAATTAAAAGAGATATGCAAAGTGAATTAGATACTATTAAAGAAAATCCTTCTAAATATGCACTTATTAAATTTTATGAAGTATTAAATTATGATACTGATTTTATTAGTGTATTAAGTGAAGAATATTTAAACTTATTTAGTAATATTACTGAAGAAAATCTAGTAGATACTTATAATAAATTTATTAACAATTTTAATGTGGATATTATGATAATTGGGGATATTGATTTTGACGAAGTAACAGAAAGTATAAAAAAATATTTTAAGTTTTCTAAAAGAAATGAAGTATCTATAGAACCAAAAAAATATTCTAGAGTAAATAAAACTAATGAAGTAATTAATAAAGAAAAATCTTTACAAGCTAAATTAATACTTGGATATACTATTGATGAATTAACAAGTAAAGAAAAAGAATATGTAATGCCTATATTTAATCTAATATTAGGTGGCTATGCTAATTCTAGATTCTTTAAAATAATTAGAGAAAAGTATTCTTTATGTTATGGTATCCATTCTAGTATTAGAGAAAGTGATAATTTATTATTAATTAGAAGTGGAATAACTAAATCTAATTATTCTAAAATAATGACTCATATTAAGAAAGAAATAAATAATATTAAAACAATTACTGATGCTGATTTAAATGATGCTGTTATGACTTATAAAATGGCTGTAAATGCCTCTTTAGAATCACCAATAGATATAATTAATAATTACTATACACATATATGTTATAACTATGATTTATTAGAAAATAAATTATTAGAAATAGATAAAGTATCTATTGAAGAAGTAAAAGATATTATTAATAAAATACATATTAGTACAATCTATTTATATGGAGGTGATTCTAAATGATAAAAGAATTCAAAGGAATTGATACCAAAATAGAAATAGAGAAATTAAATAATGGACTAACTGTATTCTTTATTCCTTTTAAAGGAAGAAAGAAATACTATATAGAATATTTAACTAAATATGGATCATTAATTAATAAATTTAAAAATATGAATGAAAAGAAATATAATACTGTTCCTTTTGGAATAGCTCATTTCTTAGAACATAAACTATTTGAAGATGAAAATATTAATCCATTTGCTTTTTATTCTAAATATGGTACTGAATGTAATGCTTCAACTTCTTATGAATATACAAATTACTATATTGAAGGTGTGTATAATTTAAAAGAATGTTTAGATTATTTAATTAAATGTGTTAATCATCCTTATTTTACAGATAAAAATGTAGAAAAAGAAAAAGGAATAATTACAGAAGAATTAAATATGTATAATGATAATCCTTATATGAAATTATCTAGAAAAAGTGTAGAAGCAGTATTTAAAAATCATAATGTTAGAATAGATATTGGTGGTACTACAAAGAGTATTAAGAATATTACTAAAGAAGATTTATATAAGTGTTATGAATCATTTTACAAGCCAGAAAATATGTATTTATTTGTTGCTGGTAATTTTGATAAAGATGAAGTATTAGAAGTATTAAAAAATAATGAAAAGATTATTTCTGATAAAAATAAAAATATAGTAGAAGTAAAGAAAGAAATAGAACCATATGATGTAAATATCAAGTATCAAGAAATATCTTTAAAAGGATTAACTATTCCTAAACTTCTATATAGTTTTAAAATATCTTTAGCAGGATTTAAAGATAAAGATAAATACGTATATAATTTAATTACAAGAAATATTTTATATAAGATTTATGGACCATCTAGTGATTTTTATTTAGATGGATTAAATAATAGTATATTTACAGATTTTGTTTATTCTACTGACATAATAGATGATTTTTTAGTCATAGATTTAGCAGCTGAAGGAAAAGATCCTAAGAAAGTAATACCATTAATTAAAAAGTATTATGATAAAACAAATATTGAAATAATTGATATTAAAAGATATATGAAAGCTAGTATAGTAAGTGAAATAAATAAATTTGATAATGTATCTAATATTGTAGATGTCATTAGAGATGATTTACTTACATATGGAGAAATAATCTATAACAAATTAGATATTATGAAGAATGTTAGTTTAGAAGAAGTTAATAAAATAAAAAATAATATAGATTTTGATAATGTAAGTATTATAGTAGCAAGCCCTAAATAGGGCTTTTTTCTTTACAATAATTTATATTTTTTTATTAATAAATATACATTATTAATTAATTATTATGATATAATTAATAAGAGAATAGAATAGGGTGAATAGCATGAATGATAGTTTAGGAAAGATAATAGGAATTGAAGGTAATATAGTAACTGTAAAAATAGATTATTCTAATATCCTTAATTTGGGTAATCTTATGAATATTCATACTATATTTTCTGATGGTAAAAATGTACTAGTTGGAGAAATAATTAAAGTAGATTTAGAACTATTAAAAATAGCAGTTGTCGGAGAATTAAAAGACAATACATTTATACCTGGCATTAGTATTAAACCATCATTTAATGCCTCTATTAGAATAGTTAATAAAGAAGAATTAGTTTATATCTTGGGTAGTCAAGAAGCATCTGATGATAAAATTGCTCTTGGTTTATCAAGCGTATATCCAGGTTATAAAATAAATGTAGATGTTAATAGTTTCTTTAGTAACCATTTTGCTATTCTAGGTAATACAGGATCAGGAAAATCTTGTACATTTTCTAGATTAATGCAAAATGTATTTACAACATCTAAATATTTACCAGTAAATGCTAATATATTTATATTTGATGCTTATGGTGAATATAAAAATGCTTTTTCATTCTTACATGATTTTAATAATCAATTGAATTTTAAATCATATACAACAAATGTAATTAATCCTGATGGACCACTTTTAAAAATTCCTCTTTGGTTATTAGATGTAGATGATATTGCTCTTTTACTAGGGGCAAGTCAATCAAGCCAATTGCCAATAATTGAAAAAGCCTTAAAATTAGTTCCAATATTAAAAGGAACTGGTGATGAAGCTATGAAACTAAAAAATGATATCATAGCTAGAGCGATACTAGATATCTTAAAAAGTGGATTAGATAGCATTAAAATAAGAGACCAAATAACAGCAGTATTAACTACTTTTAATACTAAATTATTAAATTTAGAAAGTGAAATAATTCAACCGGGTTATGTAAGAACATTAAAACAATGTATCTTTGTAGATAATTCTGGTAAGATGCAAGAAATCGAACTAGTAGTTAATTTTATAAATACATTTGTAATTGAAGGATTTGAACTTCCTAATCCAAAAGGAAATGTAATGTATGACTTATCAGATTTAGAACAAGCTTTAAACTTTGCTTTAATATCTGAAGGTATTTTAAAGAGTGATAAAGTATTTGATTATGCAAATGTCTTATCAGTAAGAATTCATTCGTTAGCTAATAGTACATCAAAAGAATATTTTAAATATGATAGATTAGTTACTAGAGGAGGTTTTATTACAGATCTTTTAACTACTTCTGAAGGAAGAAAAGCTCAGTTAATAGATTTTAATATAAACTATGTAGATGATAGACTTGCTAAAGTAATGACAAAGATAATATCAAAAATTCTATTTGATTATTCAATATCAAATGAAGCTAGAGGAAAATTTCCATTTCATATAATTATTGAAGAAGCACATAGATATGTACAAAATGATAAAGATGCAGAATTATTAGGATATAATATATTTGATAGAATCACTAAAGAAGGAAGAAAATATGGAGTACTTTTAGGATTAATTACACAAAGACCTTCAGAACTATCAGAAACAAGTATTTCACAGTGTTCTAACTTCTTAGTACTTAGAACATTACATCCTAAAGATTTACAATATATTAAAGAAATGGTACCTAATGTAAGTGAAGAAGTATTACAAATCCTAAAGACTTTACAACCAGGAAATGCAATAGCATTTGGTAGTGCATTTAAAGTACCTGTATCGCTTAAAATGGAAAAACCTAATCCAGAACCATTAAGTAGTAATAGTGATGTTGCTAAGATATGGTATGCATTAGTGTAAAAAAACTTTTACTTTATTATAAATTATGCTAAAATGAAATTATAAAATGGGAGGACTGAATTATGGCATTTAATATAAAAGGATTATTTGGAAAAGATGGAGAAGAAGAAGAATTAGAAGGTTATGAAACAGAAGGAACAGAATCTGGTTTAGAAGAAGTAAAAAAAGTAGATAATGAAAAGACAGTTATTTTACTTGAACCAAGAGCTTATTCTGAATCTCAACAAATCGCAGATTATCTTAAAAAGAACTCATCTGTAATTGTTAACTTAAAAAGAGTTACTCCTGATCAAGCTAAAAGAATAGTAGACTTTTTAAGTGGTACTATTTATGCTATCGGAGGAGATTTACAAAAGTTAGGTGGAGGAATCTTCTTATTAACACCAAAGGGAATGTCTGTTGAAGGAAAAATCAGCGATGATACTCAAAAAGGAAACAATAATAATCAAGCAGGAGCAAATAAGAAAAAAGAATCTGACGATGATGAAGAATTCGATTTCTAAATAGAAATGGTGGTGATGACTCGTGGATAAATTTACAGTTGTAGATAAAGGTTATAGTATCGCCGAAGTAAATAAATTTGTCGACGATGTCATTAAACAAACTGAATCAAATTTAGACAAATTAAAAAAGAGTCATGATGAATTAGATAATTTAAAAAAAGAATTAAATCATTACAAAGAAATGGAAAAAGAATTACAAACTGCACTATATAATGCAGAACAAAGTAGTAATGATATAAAAAAGAGTGCTCTACAAGAAAAAGAGATAATTATTAATGATGCTAGAAAAAATGCTTCTAGGATTGTTAATGATGCACTTTTAAGAGCAGAACGAGCAGAAATTAAAGCAGATACATTAGAAAGAAATGTTCGTATCTTTAAGAAAAAATTAAAACTAGTTGTAGAAGAACAACTAGCAGTAGTAGAAGAAATAGAAGAACTAAATATTGATAAATAGTTCTTTTTTTTTTATATAAAAAAAGGTAAAATTATTATAGTAGGAGATTATATGAAAGATAAAAGAGGATTTACTTTAATAGAATTAATTGCGGTAATAGTAATAATAGGATTACTAGCTTTAATAGCAATACCTTTTTATACTGGAAGTATGAAAGTTTTCAGAGATGACTTTTATAGTAATCAATTTAAAACTATTGAGAATAGTGCAAAAGAGTTTTTTGATGATAATAAAAAAGTCTTACCAAATAAATATCTATTCACTGCTAAAGTAAATTTAGATACTTTAATAGGAGAAGAATATTTATCAAACGTTAAAGACTATAGTGGTAATGAGTGTGACTTAGAAGATAGTTATGTCTTAGTAATAAAAAAGAGTAGAACAGAATATGATTATGCAGTATGTATGAGCTGTTCTTCAGATGATTATAGTACTAAAGAAAATGAATATTGTTCTAATTACTGGTTAGATAATACAACAGTATCAACAGAGTTTAGTACAGCACCACCAACAGTATATGTATATAAAGGAGCATCAAGAGATGAAGTAAAAGAAAAAACAATATTAAGTGCTGATGTTGTAAAAAGAGATTTTGAAGGTAACGAAGTATTAAGAGTATCAGGTACTGGAGAAGATGGAATACCAAAATTATATCCAGACAATATTGATGTTGTAGATACAAATAAAGTTGGAGATTATACTATTACATATCAATATCAATTAAATAAGATTAATAGAGAAATAAAAGTATATGAAAACAATCCACCTCAAATAACGTTTAAAAAAAATAATAATATAAAAACAGGAGAAGTAAGAAGTGCAGAAGAATTAGTATATACAAATAATAACTCTAATCATACATATTATTCAGGAGAGGGAGATACCCATGATAATGCTTGGGCCCAACAATTAGAAGTAAGCTTTACAAACGGAACAATAATAGATAGTGAATTAAGCGTACAAGAATATCAGTGGTATATAAATGATAGATGGGAGACATATTGTAAGAAGAATAGTTATAATCAAAACGGATCATGTAAAACGATTCAAAGTGATGAAATAAATAAAGTAGTAAAATTTAGATTTATAGATACAGCAGGAAACATAAGTTTACCTACAGAAGAATATCATATAAGAGTAGATCATTCAAAACCAGTATGTACAATAACATTACCAAATCCAGATGGAAAAAATGGATGGCATGTCGCAGATTTTGATATAAAATTTACAAGACATGAAGATAGAAATGAAGATAGTATCTATGGAGGAAAAGTCTCAAGTACAATAAAGCGAGAAGGAATAGGAAGAGATGGAATAACAGTAGAAACTATAGTAACTCAGCCCCAAGATAGAATGACAAAAGATAGTGATAACTTTAAATATTATGGATATGTAGAAGATTATGCAGGAAACTGGGGAAGATGTGAAAGCACAGAAAGACATAAAGATAAAACAGCCCCAAGTTGTGCAACGACATATAATGCATATAAAGAATCAGATAATGCATATACTGAAACAATAACAGGATGGACAAAGAAGAGCGTTAAAGTAAAAGGAGTATGTACAGAAGCAAAAGTAGATGGAAATAATGGAAGTGGATGTGTAACTAATCATGATAGTTTAAAGAGTACTCCGATAAAAAGCGATAAGATAGATTATACTTTATCAGAAGATAGATATCCGATGTCTAGTGCATCAGATGGATACGTAGAAGATAAAGCAGGAAATAGAACAAAGTGTCCAACGGTACATGTATATGTAGATCAAACAAAACCATTATGTGATTTTAGAAACGAATCAACTAGTTATATAGCAACACCAAGAACAATAGATTTATATCAAAAAGATGAACATAGTGGAATGGGAACAGGGACAAACAAGAATAATTGGCAAAAAATAAAATATTGGACATTTTCAACAACTACAGTAACAGCAGATTTATCATTCACAATAACAGATAATGTAGGTAATTCACAGATATGTTCTAAGACAGCAAATATATATGTAGATACAACAAAACCAAGTTGTAATTGGAGTGGAGAATCAACAATATGGACAAATCAAACAAGAACAATAAAAGTATATGGAACAGATGCAAATAGTGATATAGATCCAAGGTATAGTTCACATGATTTTGTATATAATACAGCAGATACAGAAGTAAAAACAGATAGTTTAACATATACAATAAAAGATAAAGTAGGAAATACTACGGAATGTAAAAAGACAGCGAATGTTTATTATGATACTAAAAAACCAGTATGTACAATAACAAATAATGCTGATAAAAGATGTGAAGATAATGTAAGTGTAGATAAATACTATTGGGGAACTGAATCAAACCCTGCTGCTTCAGATTTTGTTGATATTATCAATGCAAAAACTTGGACAAATAATACAGTACCAACAAAAGCTGCAATTTATTATTTATTTGCTATAGATGTATCTGGAAATATAAGTGATGCAGTATCAGTCGAATTTAAGCCAGCAACAATTCCAACAACAGCAGCTAATTGTAAAAATTTAACATATAATGGAACTCCTCAAACTCTAGCTAACGAAGGAATAGGATATACTTTATCAAATAATTTAGGTGAATTAGCAACACAAGATTATACTGTAACAGCAAAACTAAAATGGCATTATTGTTGGGAAAATGATACAATTACAGATAAAACATTCACATGTAGAATTAATAAAAAAGCAACAAAATGTACACCAGCAAGTAATACAAAAATATATGACTGTACAGCTCTTACTAAAACGACTGGTGGAACTTGTGATGCTCTAGCTTCAGGACAAACAGCTACATTTACTAATACAGGATCACAAACAGATGTAGGAACTGGAACGAATTCAATATCATCTGTTGTAATAAAGAAATCTAATGGTACAGTAACGACAGATAATTATACTATTACTAAATTAACAAATACTTTAACAGTATCAAAAAGAAATACAACTTGTACTTCAAATAGTGAAACAAAAACATATGATGGAACTGCTTTAACAAAAGCAGGAGGTAGTTGTACAAATTTAGTTTGTAGTCAAAAAGGTTCATTTACAAATAGTGGTACAATAACAGCAGCTGGTACAAATGATAACACTATTACAAGTGTTGTAATTACTAATTCTAATGGACAAGGAAATAATAACAATAATTATAATATTTCTTATACTGCAGGAAAACTAACTGTAAATAAAAAATCAGTAGCTTGTTCGTGGGGAAGTACGGTAAAATTTATATATAATGGTAATGGTCAAGCACCAACTGTATCTATTGCTTCAGGAGTAGCTGGAGAAACAATTAATGCATCAAGAACAACAGCAACAAATGTTGGAACTCATACATCAACATGTTCTTGTGATAGTGTAACAGGTGGACAAGCTAACTGCGCAAATTATACACTCACTAATACAACTAAAGATTTTACAATTGAACAAGCAAGAAATAGTCTTATTGTTGATGCAAATGGTGGAGAAGGCGGTTTTTCTTCTACAACACAAGACTACAATACAACTAAAAATATAAGTGTTTCAAAATCAGGATATACATTTACAGGATGGACAGCATCAGGAACATGCGGATCATACACAAATGCAGCGTCAACAACATATACATTCCCACTAAGTAATGAAACAACATGTACATTAACAGCAAACTGGAAATTAGCATGTACAGTAAATGTTAATACACAATATACAAGTTCATTTACTTCAACATGCGCTGGTAAATATGAAGTAGCTTTATGCGGCGCAGCAGGTGGAGTTGATGATGACAATTCAAGAAGTAGAGGTGCATGTATAAAAGGATATATTTATCTTCAATATGGTGATAGAGTCGATATTACTTTAGGTGGTATAGGAGAATCTACTGGAGATCAAGGTTGGAAAGCTGGAGGAACTAATGGCGGTGGTAATGCTTACTGGTCAGGAGCAGGTGGCGGCCGTACGGATTTAAAAATTAATAATGTTCTAGTAGTTGCCGGTGCTGGTGGCGGCGGTGGAACAAATAAATCTTATTATACTGGAAATCCATGCGCTGGACAATCAATATGCGATGGTGGAGATGGAAGATTTTCTAGTTCAAGTGGGAATACAAATACCATAGATAGTGTAGGAAACCGTTGGAAGGGTGTTTCTGGAAGCTACTTTAACTACAATGATAAACAAGATTGCGGCGGTGGCGGAGCCGGATGGTCAGAAAAAGGCGGAGACAATGGATATACTGAAGGAAGTCCTTATTATCATGGCGGATATGGAGGAATTAACGGATATGATAGCAACTATTTTGCATATGATTCAGAATATCTAAACGAAAGCAATACAGGTGGTACTGCTGTAGTAACATTAAAAGAAATTAGTCAATAGGAGTTATATATGAAAACAAATAAAATAATTATATTAATATTGTTTTTAGCACTAATATTTTCATCAATATCGATGGTATTATTAAATATGGAAATAAATAAATATAATAATAGAGAAGAGACTAAACCAAATATATATATTTGTGAAAAAAGTGAAAAAACAGAAACTACATCACAAATATATAGAGATGAAATAACATATAATGATAATGGCATAGTAACAGATTATAAATCAGGTAATATAATAGAATTTAAGGATTCTACAGAATTAAAAAATAATACAAAAAAATATGATAAAAAATATAAAATAATTGGTGAAAATAAAATATTTTTATATGATAACTATGATGTTGAAATTAAAGCAAATGATGGAAATACATATCTTACATGGTATAAATACTCTTTAAATAGTAGAATTAAAGATGGATATAACTGCTATAAGGAGGGTACAAATGAAAAATAGCAAAATCATAATCATAATTTTATGTATCTTGAGTGCCATATTTATAATAATAGATATATCCTTAATAATAAAACTAGTTGGATTAAAAAAAGTAAATATAGAAGATAACGAAAAAAAAGTTGAAGAGAAAATATACATCTGTGAACTAGAAGCAGGAAGTGATGTATTTAAATATAATTATAGGCAAGAAATATATTATGCAGAAGACGGAACTTTAATTAAACATAAATCAGGATCAGCAAGAGTAGTTGAAACAGATGAAGAAATTGAAATTTTAAAAAAAGAATCCGAAATGTTTGGTAAAAACTACGATATGCTTGGGGTAAGAGAAATATTTATATATGATTATATAAATGAAAATGATGATTCAGAAATATGGTATGAAGACGTTTTACAAAATTTAAAAAAAGAGGGTTATACTTGTAGAAATAATTAAAAAAAAGAAAGTACCTTAATTATAAAGGTACTTTTTTCTATGTATAAAAATATTAAATAATAAAAAAAACTTACATATTTGTAAGTATTTATTAAGCTTCTACTTTATCAGCTTTTCTTAATGTTCTAGCTTCTTTAGATGAAATTCTAACTCTTGTTCCATCTTCTAGTCTAACTACTTGTAAATTTAATTTTTGAGTAGAATTAGTAGTATTTAAAGCATGAGAACGTAATCTTTTTCTTAAATTTGGTCTTCTATTAGATATATTAACTGCCATATCAGGGTCCTCCTTTGAATAAATCAACTTCGCTAGATAACTTTATCATAAAAATGCTATTTAGTCAAATAAAAATAACAAATTCATGCTATAATATTTATAGATTGGAGAGTATTATGTATAAAACTAAGACAAAATTTACTTATGAAGAATTCAAAAGATATGAAGATGAGTGTTTTAAAAAGAAAAATTTAATAATAACTTTTATTTCAGCTTTAATCTTAATAATTATTGGAATCTTTTTAACTGTATCATATAAAGACTATATTTTTATTATAGGTGTATCTATTGGAGTATTAGTAGGAGTAATAGGCACTATTATTAGAATTAATAATACTATTAAAAAACTTTGGGAATCTAACAAAATAATTCAAAATGCAGAAGTAGAATATACTTTTTATGATGATCATTTTGAACAAAAATCTAATGTATCAAATTCTAAAATAAAATATGATATGATTTATAAAATAGTTGAAACTAAAACAAATTTCTATATATTTATATCTACAAATCAAGGATATATAATTAATAAAGAGAACTGTAAGGAAAAATTAATTGAATTGATAAGAAATCTTAAAAAATAAAGTTATAATTTATTTAGGGGAGATATATGTATACACCACTTTATGTTAAAACGAATTATTCTTTTTTAGAAAGTCTTGTAAAAATAGATGAACTTATTAAGACTTCTCTTAATTATGGAATAAAAAGTTTAGCTATAACAGATAATAATATGATAGGGGTGTATTATTTTTATAAAAAATGTTTAGAAAATGATATTAAACCAATTATTGGTTTAGAAACTAAATATAAAGAAATTAATTTATTAGTATATGCTAAAAACTACGAGGGATATAAAGACTTAATAAGTATTAATTTAAATGGCAATGTTTCTTATGATGAACTAAAGAAATATAAAGATGATATAGTAATAATTCTTCCATATGAGAATAATAATTTATATGAAGAATTAAAAGAGTTAGGTACTTATCTAGGATATAGTAATTTAGAAGAAGAAAAATTATCTTCAAATATATCTAGTAATACAGTTTTAATTAATAAAATATTATATGTTACTAAAGAAGAATCTAAATATTACAAGTATGCTATTATGCTAAGAGAAAAGAAAAATGTCTTAGATGATATTAAATTTGAAGATAATAATAACTATCTAATTAATAATAAAGATATTAAAAAATATAAGTATTATGAAACTACTAATTTTATATCTAATTTATGTGATGTAAAAATAGAAAAGAAAGATAACTTAATACCTGTTTTTGAAAATAATTTAGGTGTACCTAGTAATAAATATTTAACTAGTTTAAGTATTAAAGGATTAGAGATTAGACTTGGTGGAGTGCCTGATGAAGTTTATAAAAAAAGATTAACTCATGAACTAGATATTATTAATAAAATGGGATTTAGTGACTATTTCTTAATTGTTTATGATTATGTTAAATATGCTAAAAAGAATAACATTTTAATTGGGCCAGGAAGAGGTTCTGCTGGTGGATCACTAGTTGCTTATTCTTTAGGAATTATTGATATAGATCCAGTAAAATATGATTTGATTTTTGAAAGATTTTTAAATCCACATCGTGTAACTATGCCCGATATAGATGTCGATTTTCCTGATACATATAGAGATGAAGTAATTAATTATGTTAAAGAAAAATACGGTGAAAAAAGAGTAGCAGGTGTAGTAGCAGTAGGTTCTCTAAAAGCTAAAGCAGTATTAGATGATGTTAGTAAAGTATTAAGAATTCCAGAAGAAAAAGTATCTAGATTAAAAAGATTTATTACTAAACCTAAAGATAAATTAAAAGATATCTATGATAATAATGAAGAATTTAGAATGATAATCGATAATGATGATAGATTAAAACTATTATATGAAGTATCATTATATTTTGAGAACAATCCTAAAAATAAAACAATCCATGCTAGTGGAATAGTCGTTTCTAAAGAAGATTTAGATACTTTAATTCCAATTATTAAAGAAGATAATATCTATATAAGTTCTTTTGAAGGTGCTTATTTAGAAAGTTTAGGTCTTCTTAAGATGGATTTTTTAGGCAATAAAAATTTATCCACAATTATGGATATTTTAAATAATGTAAAAAAATATGAAAATGTAGATATAGATTTCTTAAAAATACCATTAGATGATAAAGATACACTTAAGATATTTTATGATGTAAATACTAATGGAATATTCCAATTTGAAAGTAATATTATGAAAAGTTTACTTTCTAAATTAAAAGTAGCTTCTTTTGATGATGTAGTAGCAGCGATAGCTTTAGATAGACCAGGTCCTGATACTGATACATATTTAGAAAGAAGAAATCTAAATATAAAAGTAGATTATTTTAACAAAGATATTGCTAGTGTTTTATCTAGTACTTATGGTGTATTAGTTTATCAAGAACAAGTAATGTCGATAGCAAGAGTTATGGCAGGCTTTTCAATGGCTGAAGCTGATAGTTTAAGAAGAGCAATGTCTAAAAAGAAAAAAGATGAATTAGTATCTTGGAAAGATAAATTTATTAGTGGATCAACAAATAATGGCTATGGATATGATTATGCTAATAAAATGTATGAAGATATATTAAAATTTTCTGAATATGGATTCAATAAATCTCATGCAGTAGCATATTCAGTAATTGCCTATAAAATGGCTTATCTAAAAGCTCATTATCCTAAATACTTTTATTTAAGTCTATTAAGTTCAATAATAAATGATGAAGTAAAAACAAATCTATTAGTTAAAGAAGCTAAAAAAGTAATTAATTTTAAATTACCCGATATTAATAAAAGTACAGATAAATATGAAATAGATGAGGATGGATTAATATTTTCTTTATCTAGTATAAAAAATATTGGTACTAATACAGCTAAACAAATTGTTGAAGTAAGAAAAGATGGTTTTAAAAATATATTTGACTGTTTAATAAAATTATCAAGTATAGATATAAACAAAAAAGTAATAGAAAGTTTAATATTATCTGGTTGTTTTGCAAGCTTTGGATATAACCGTAAAACTCTAATAGAAAACTTAGATAATTTACTTAATTATGCATTTATAGCTAAAGGAATAGAAAGTGATATTTTAGAAGAACCAGAAATAGAAGTAGTAGAAGATTATTCTAAAGATTATTTATTATCTCTTGAAAAAGAATATTTTGGTTTCTATTTAAGTAATCATCCTACTAGTAGGCATAAAGCTAACTTAAAAGTAGTAGATTTAGTAGATGTTAAAAATAATCGTGGAAAGATAATAGATACAGTATGTTTAGTAGATAAAGTAACTACTCATAAAGATAAAAATGGTAATGAAATGGCCTTTGTTTTAGGTAGTGATGATACTGGTGAAATGAATTATATATTCTTTTCTAAAATATATAGTGACATAAGTATTAATAAAAATGATATACTACTTCTAAGGGGTAGAGTTGAACAAAAAGATAAAATAAGTATAATTGTGGAAAAAATCAAAATACTCTAGTTAGATATGTGAAACTATGATATATTATTTTTAATGATTGGAGGCAAAATAAGTGAATGTAGAATTTGTAGAAAATGATTATATTTTGGCATGGAATTTACTTTTTAGGCCATCAATTAATGAAGAAATACAAAAGCTAAAAGAAAGATTGTGGGCCAATTATCCTAAACATTATTTAAAACTAGAAAACGAAAATGTTGAGATGTTAAAATATACAAAAGATTTTATACCAGATGATGATACAATCTATAACTTATTATTTAATTCTGAAGAATTTAAAAAGATAAAGAAAGAAACTGATAAATATCGTCGTTTCTTAATGAAAGTTTGGGATGAACATTCAAAGAAAATAAATGATTCAATAAAAGAATTAATTAGAAAAAAAATAGAAAATAATTATCAAATATTAGTTATTCATCCATACCTAGATAATGTAGAATATTTAGAAGAAAATCCTAAAAAGAATATTGTTTGGGGTAAAAAAGAAGATGTTAAAGACGGATTAAAGGCTATTATCAGAATATTATTTACTTTAATAAAATATGAAGTAGGTAGTTATAATCAAAAGAATAGAGAGATGGTAACTGCTATTATCGATTTATTAGTAAGTAATGAAATATATACTAGATTAAGTGGAGTATCTAAATATAATGAAGGATTAAAGAAATTAAGACTTCTAAAGAAAAATATTTATCCATATTTCTTAATGTATATGGGTGCTGATAGAGAAGACTTAGTTAGTTATATGATGAGAGATAATATGCCATTTGATATTGATAAATATAGAATAGAACCAGCTCT